>Ga0302240_1000066_pt1 | contig 123559 bp, 97 predicted proteins | sample AAG_UR_His_MG_FD_193538 | JGI IMG/M metagenome (GOLD analysis project Ga0302240, IMG submission 193538) | Enriched activated sludge microbial communities from anaerobic digester in WTTP, New Holstein, Wisconsin, United States - AAG_UR_His | ecosystem: Engineered > Bioreactor > Anaerobic >... | reverse complement strand
ACAGAATCAATGAAATTGAATTGACAGTAAAACATGACGTCATTTCATTTTTGACGGCTGTTGTCGAATCTGTCGGGCCTGAAGCAAGATTTTTGCATTTGGGTATGACGTCTTCAGACGTTTTGGATACTGCTCTTGCCGCCCAAATGAGGCAGGCTTGTCTTCTTCTCATAGAAGAGACAAAAAAATTATGCGTTATAACAAAAAAACTGGCAAAACAATATAAGTATACTCCGACTATGGGCAGAACACACGGAGTTCATGCCGAACCTACAACATTCGGCTTAAAAGTCGCCACTTGGTACAGTGAACTTGAAAGGTCATTAGAAAGACTTCAATATGCTTTAAAGACGGTAAGTTACGGAAAAATTTCAGGCGCGGTAGGAACGTTTGCGCATTTAAGTCCTAAAGTTGAACAATATGTTTGTAAAAAGATGGGATTAGTACCTGAACCTGTTTCAACGCAAATTGTCCCTAGAGACAGACATTCGATATTTTTATCGTCTATAGCTCATGTAGGAAGCAACCTTGAAAGAATTGCGGTCGAAATAAGACATCTGCAAAGAACGGAAGTCGCAGAGGCTGAAGAACCTTTTACAAAAGGGCAGAAAGGTTCATCGGCTATGCCGCATAAAAGAAATCCTATAATATCGGAGAATATATGCGGTTTTGCAAGGCTTCTGAGAGGTTATGCCGTAACTGCCATGGAAAATATAGCTTTGTGGCATGAAAGAGACATCAGTCATTCTTCCACTGAAAGGATAATGATGCCGGATGCGACGATAGGTCTTCATTATATGCTTGTGAGAATGCAGGGGCTGTTGTCAGGACTTAACGTATACCCTCAGAATATGCAGATTAATTTGGATAAAACGAAAGACGTTATTTTTTCAGGCACGCTGCTTTTATCTTTAGTGGATAAGGGATTAACAAGAGAAAATTCTTACGCGTTGATGCAGAAGCTTGCGTTTGAAGCAAGAGAAAAGAAAATAAGTCTTGAAGAAGTTGCTTTAAAAAGCGATGAAATGAAAAAATATTTGTCTGAGAAAGAAATAAGAAGAGACTGCGATATAAAAACGCATTTTAAAAATGTTGATTTTATTTTCAAAAGAGTCTTTAAGAATAAATAAATTTATTACAATATAAAAAAGGAGAATCTGTAATGGGCGCAAAATATAGTTATTGTTTAAATAAAGACGGCGTTTTTGTTATTGAAAATTATAATTTGGCACCGACTTTTGCAAGTTTTTTCCCCGGGATAGCCGGAGTGAAAGGGATTCCGATGTGGGCATATTATGTGAACAGAGGGCAATGCATAAGTTCTTTCGGCATAAAAAATAAAAATTATGCAATAATGGAATTTTATCCTGCAAACAGCACTTATAATCTGGTAAATACTTTCGGGTTCAGAACGTTTTTAAAAATCAAAAAATCGAAAGAAGTTATTTGTTATGAGCCGTTTAAAAACAATTCTGCCGCCGTCGATTTTATTAAACAGAATATGTATATTTCTGCGCATGAAATTTCAATAGAGGAAATAAATACAAAAATAGGGATTAAGACCGTTGTAAAATATTTTACTCTTCCTAATCAGCCGTTGGCGGGTCTTTTAAGAAGTGTCAGCGTAGAGAATATTTCAAAGACCGATATGTCGGTTGAAATAGCCGACGGTATGCCTAAAGTGCTGCCGTATTACACAAACGTATACGCTCAAAAATATATGTCAACTACAATACAGGCGTGGACTACCGTAGACAATTTTGACAAAAGCGGAGTTCCTTTTTACAGATTGAAAGTTGAAGTTGAAGACAGACCGGAAGTTGTAGAGATTACTGAAGGAAATTTCTTTTATTCTTTCACGGAAGACAAGAAAACAAAAAAAACTGATATTATAATTGATCCTGAAATTTTATTCGGATCTGACACTGGTTTTTCTTATCCTGAAAATTTATTCAACGGTGATTTTAAATATCCTAAAAAACAATTTGCCGACAATAAATATCCTTCTGCTTTCAGTTATGTTAAACAAAATTTAAAACAGTCAAAGCAGATTACGATATATTCTGTTATCGGTCATATTGAAAGCGTCGAATCTTTAAACAAATATGTGAAAAAGCTTAATTCGTCTTATTTTAATGAAAAATGTTCCGAAAACAAAGATTTGATTAATTCTATTACAGAAAATATGTCTACAAAATCCGCGATACCGGCATTCGATATGTATTGCAGACAAAATTATCTTGATAACGTTATGAGGGGCGGACTTCCGATAGAATTCAAATATAATGATAAATCCGCGATGTATTACGTATATTCAAGGAAACACGGAGATCTTGAAAGAGATTACAACGATTTCCAGGTTTCTCCTAATTATTATTCGCAGGGCAACGGGAATTACAGGGATGTAAACCAAAACAGAAGAAAGGACATATTTTTTAACCCTAACGTAAAAGACAGCGCCGTTAAAATATTTTATAATTTACTACAGATAGACGGTTGTAATCCTCTTGTCGTTAAAGGAACTTTGTTCATTTTGGATGTAAAAAGTTCTGAATATAAGGAAATTCTTAAAGATTTGGTTTCAAAAGAAGATGAAAAAAAATTAAATTATTTCTTTGCAAAACCTTTTGAGCCGGGTTCGCTTGCCACGTTTATAGAGTTTTCAAAAATAAAAACAAAAATCAAATTCGAAGATTTTATATCTAAGATCGTTACGTCGTCTCAAGCTGTAAATGACGCAAGCCACGGAGAAGGTTTTTGGGTAGATCATTGGAAATATAATTTTGATTTGGTTGAAAGTTATTTGAGCGTTTATCCCGAGAAAGAAAAGGAACTGTTTTTTAAAGATAAAACATATGTCTATTATGATTCGGATCATTATGTTTTGCCGAGATCAAAAAAGTATGTTCTGACTCCTGAAGGGACAGTAAGGCAGTTCGGCTCTGTAGTAAAATCAGATGAAAAAGCCGCTATGATTTCTTCAAGAAGAGATAATCCTAACGCTTTAAGAACAAATAATGGGAAAGGTGAAATTTACAACACCACCCTTGCATCAAAATTTGTTACTTTGATGGCTGTAAAGTTTGCGACTTTAGACAGCGAAGGGATAGGAATGGAAATGGAATCGGATAAACCGGGATGGTATGATTCTTTGAACGGGCTGCCGGGACTTTTCGGTTCATCGACTCCTGAAGTTTTCGAATTGAGAAAATTAATGCTTTCATTTAAAAAAACGCTGCAAGAAAATAAGACCGAACAGATTTTTGTTCCGTATGAAGTTGCCTCTCTTTTTAAAGGATTGTTGAAGCTTTTAAATCAGAAAACCGACGCTTTTACTTTTTGGGATAAAGCTACAGCGTTAAAAGAAAGTTACAGAAGTTCCGTTATTTTCGGAATAGACGGCAAAGAGGAACAAGTTAAGTCTGATGATATAATAGAGTTTATTGAAAAAGCCGTTATAAAAATAAATTCTGGGTTAAAGAAAGCCATAGACAAAAAAACAAACCTTTATTTGACTTACTTCAGATATGAAGCAGTTAAATACCAGAAGAATAACGAAAAAAGCATTAAAGGGCTCCCTTGCGTAAAAATTTCTAAATTTGAGCAGTATCCGTTACCTTTATTTCTGGAATCCGAAACTCATTTTATGAGAATGGAATCCGATAAAGAAAATGCAAAAAAACATTTTGAATCTTTAAAAAAGAGCGGATTATACGATAAACATTTAAAAATGTATAAAGTCTGCGATTCTTTATTAAGCGAATCAAACGAAATCGGAAGAACAAGAGTTTTTCTGCCTGGATGGCTTGAAAATGAATCCGTATTTATGCACATGGAATTTAAATATCTTTTGGGGCTGTTAAAAGCAGGTCTGTACGATGAATTTTTTAACTCAGTGAAAACTTGTTTCCCTTGTTTCCTTAATCCTGAAATTTACGGCAGAAGCATATTGGAAAATTCCTCATTTGTTTCTTCAAGCGCTTTCCCTGACAAAAGAAACTGGGGAAGAGGTTTCGTTGCAAGACTCAGCGGGTCTACCGCCGAATTCATTGATATGTGGATAACGATGGTTCTCGGAGAAAAACCATTTTTAACAGATAATGAGAATAATTTGGTTTTCAGCTTAAGACCTTTAATACATTCTTCTTATTTTGACAAAGACGGAAAGTTCAGCGCAAAATTATTTTCCGTTACGGATATTACGTATGTCAATAAATCAAGAAAAAGCACATATTTGCCGGGCGTGAAAATAAAAAAGACGGAAATATTATGGAAAGACGGCAGAAAAAACGAATTTAACGGTTCTGAAATAACAGGTCAGTTTGCTCTTGATATAAGAAACAGACAGGCTGAATCGATAACGGCAACATTCTGAGTCCGTTTGTTATAAAGTGTATTCCGGCTGCCGTTTTATCGGCAGCCGGAATTTTTTTATAAATAAAGATATACTTTTGTTAAATTTTGTATTATAATAAAATGCATGAAAAAAATAATCACCCTTATTTTTTGTCTGTTATTTCCTGCAATTGTTAAATCCGAAGAGAAAATTATAAATTTTGATGTTTTAATGCATTTGAATAATAACGGCGGCGCAGTTGTTACCGAAAATATTACCGTTGCTGCTGAACATTTTCAAATAAAAAGAGGCATTTACAGAGATTTGCCGCAAAAGCGCGGTAATTTTGTAACGGTTGTCAGTCTTGATATGGACGGCATGAGACATCCGTATTTTACTGAAAATATAAATAACAATTTAAGAATTAATTTCGGCGACGATAATTTTATACAAACAGGCTTTCATACATATTCTTTTACATATGAAATTAAAAATATAGTCGGCTTTTTTAAAAATTATGACGAAGTTTTTTGGAATGTGACAGGTAACGGCTGGATTTTTCCTATAGATAAAGCAAAATTTGTGTTGGAACTGCCTTCCGGCGCAAATGTGATAAACGATAAAATTTCATTATATACGGGAAAATACGGTTCTAAAGAAAGCGATGCCCGGCAAACAGGGAAATTGTCTTTTGAAACTTCGCGCATTCTTTCTGCGGGTGAAGGCTTTTCTGTGGCGGTCCCTTTTCAGAAAGGGATTGTTAAAGAGCCTGATTTAATTGAGAAATACTTAAATTTTCAAAACGCGGCAGTTTTGTCTTTGGTAATATTTTTTTTAATATATTATTTAGTAATATGGAATAAGATAGGCAGAGATCCAAAATCAAAAATTATCCGCCAATATAGTCCTCCGAAAGACACATCTCCTGCGTTTGCGAAGTATATTTCAGAAATGAATTGCGATTCATGTCTTGTAATAATTTTTGTATCTCTGGCGGTAAAAGGCATTATTAAAATCAATCAGGAAGAAGGCAGTTTTTTACAAAAAAATTCATATACAATGGTTTATGAAAAAGAACCGGAAACCGGGCAGTTATCCGAAGAAGAAGAGCTTGTATACAGAAAGCTGTTCTCAGGCGGACGAACGGTCAAAATATCCGGCTATAATGAAGATATAGAAGAAATAAACAAAGAATTGAAAGGAAACCTTAAACTGCAGGAACAGGGGTTATTCTTCAGGAAAAACGCTTTATGGCATATTCCGCTGATAATTTCAATTTTTTCAGTAATGTTTTATTTGTTTTCAATAAAAGATGTCAAAACTATAGCTATGGTATTTTTTGCGTCTGTGTTTTTTATACCGGCGCGCTTTTTAATATCGAGCAGAAGTATGACAAAAAAAGCAGCCTTAATAAAATTTATCTTAATCGGATTTATTTTTTTTATAGCGTTTAAAGCTAATATGTATATGTCTTCGGATATTTTAATATTTTGCGCTGTAGTGCTTTTATGCGTTACAGGGATGGTCTTTAACCGTTTACTGCCCGCATATACGCAAAAAGGGCGCTTGCTGATGGATGAAATAGAGGGTTTTAAAGAGTATTTGTCTATAGCGGAGGAAAACAGAACTTTTTTTTCTGATCCGACTAATGCACAGCAAATTTACTGCGATTATCTGCCTTATGCGATTGCTTTGGGAGTTGAAAATAAATGGACAAAATATTTTGAGTCAAGTTTAGGCAGGAGCATGATTGAACAATCTATGCATTCAAGAGGCGTTTTTTTAAACAAAGGGTTAATGTCCGGTTACATTGGAGGTTTTTCGTCAGCTCTTACCGGAGCCGGCGTTAAACCGGGAAGAGCAGGCGGCGGAGGCTTTTCCGGAGGCGGTTTCGGCGGTGGCGGAGGAGGAGGACGGTAAAAACTGTAAGTTGTAAGAAAACGATTTGAAATAATTAATATATTTTTGGTTTTTTAGTCTATAAAAATTTTTTTGAATTTGGTAAAATAAAATAAACAATCTTAATACGGAGCAGCATATGAATTTATCAAAAAAAATCATTAAACAGCATTTAGTTTCCGGGAAGATGGAAACAGGCGGAGAAATAGGTCTAAAAATTGATCAGACATTGACTCAGGATGCCACCGGCACTATGGCATATCTGCAGTTTGAGGCAATGGGAGTTCCAAAAGTAAAAACTGAACTCTCAGTAAGTTATGTCGACCATAATACTCTGCAGTCGGGATTTGAAAATGCTGACGATCATAAATTCTTGCAGACTATAGCAAACAAATACGGGATAATATTTTCACCGGCCGGAAGCGGAATATGCCATCAGGTGCATCTTGAAAGATTCGGTATTCCTGGCAAAACTTTAATAGGTTCGGATTCTCATACTCCGACAGGCGGAGGGATAGGAATGCTGTCTTTCGGAGCCGGCGGACTTGATGTTGCCTGCGCTATGGCAGGGCAGCCTTTTTATATAACAATGCCAAAAATAGTAAAGGTAAAATTAACCGGTAAATTAAGACCGTGGGTAAGCGCAAAAGATATTATTCTTGAACTTTTAAGAGTATTGTCCGTTAAGGGCGGAAGAGGAAAAATTTTTGAATTTTCCGGAGAAGGCGTTAAAACCTTATCGGTGCCGGAAAGAGCGACAATAACAAATATGGGAACTGAGCTTGGAGCCACTACTACAATATTCCCTTCTGATGAAATTACGAAAGATTTTTTAAAAAGACAAAACAGAGAAAACGTCTGGTCAGAAATGACTGCAGATGACAACGCCGAATATGATGAAGAAATGACAATTGATTTAAATGCTTTGGAACCTTTGATAGCTATGCCCCACAGTCCTGACAACGTTAAGAAAGTTAAAGAGTTAAAAGGGATAAAAGTTGACCAGGTTTGTATAGGTTCATGTACAAATTCATCTCTTGCGGATATGATATTGTGTTCGAAAGTTTTAAAAGATAAAAAAATAAGCAGAAATACAAGTTTAACTTTATCTCCAGGCTCGAGGCAGGTTATGTCGATGCTTGCAAATTCAGGGGATTTATTTAACATTATAAATGCCGGCGCAAGAATACTTGAATGCGCATGCGGCCCTTGCATAGGTATGGGACAGGCTCCTAAAACAAAAGCTGTTTCTTTAAGAACATTTAACAGAAATTTTGAAGGCAGAAGCGGAACTAAAGATGCGCAGGTATATTTGTGCTCTCCTGAAGTGGCGCTTGCGGCAGCCTTATCCGGAGAGATAACAGACCCTATGCTTTATTTCGGAACAAAACCTGAAATACAGCTGCCTGAAAAGTTTTATATTAATGACGATCATTTTCAAAAACCTTTCGGAAACAATTCATCGGACGTAGTCAGAGGTCCTAATATAAAATCTCTGCCGGAGTTTGAGCCTATGCCGGAAAATATGAGTGCCGAAGTGGTTTTGAAGGTAGGCGATAATATATCAACGGATCATATATTGCCGGCCGGCGCAAAGATTCTTCCGTTAAGGTCAAATTTGCCGGCTATATCTGAATTTACTTTCGGCGCCGTAGATAAAGATTTTGTGTCAAGAGCCAAGAAAGTAATGAACGGAATTATTATAGGTGCCGAAAACTACGGTCAGGGTTCTTCGAGGGAGCATGCCGCTCTTGCGCCGAGATATCTAGGAATAAAATTTGTTATTACAAAATCATTTGCGAGAATACATTTGGCAAATCTTATTAATTTCGGGATTATACCTTTGACATTTAATGATTCCGCAGATTATGAAATTGTAAAGCTTGCGGATAAAATTGAGTTTGCAGACATAAGAAATGTTATAAAGAACAATAAAGATTTATTTATAAAAGTTAATGACAAGAATATAAAATTAAATTATACTTTTACGGACAGACAGAAAGAAATTTTATTTGCCGGCGGTTTATTAAACTGGATAAAAGAGAGCATGAAATAAATGGAAGAAAATGAAATAAAACAACTGGTTGTTAAAAAGGTCTCTGCGGCAAAAATAGCTTCTCAAAAGCTCGGATTAATGAATTTTAAGCAAAAGAATGCAGTACTTTTGGCTATTGCAGCCGGTTTGGAAAAAAATATTAAAGAGATAATGTTTCATAATGATATAGACGTAGAATCTGCAAAAGATGCAGGATTGGACGATGCTCTTATAGATAGATTGAAGCTTACTGAAAAACGAATTGCGGATATGATAGAAGGCGTAAGAAGCATTGTTAAACAAGAGGACCCTATAGGCGAAATCATAGAAAACAGAACTTTAAGCGACAATTTGAATATTCAGAAAGTCAGAGTGCCTCTCGGGACAATCGCAATGATATACGAATCAAGACCTAACGTTACGGTGGACGCATCCGCATTATGCATAAAATCGGGGAACGCAATAGTTTTAAGGGGCGGTTCAGAAGCTATAAATTCAAATAAAATACTGGCAAATATCATATCTTCTTCGGGAGAATCCGCCGGGATGCCTGCCGGTGCGGTTACTCTGATAGACACAGTCGACAGAAACGCAATTTCAGAATTAATAAAACTGGATAAATTAATAGATTTATTGATTCCGAGAGGCGGGGAGAAGATGATTGATTTCATTAAACAACATTCCACAATACCGATTCTTTCGCACGGCAGCGGGTTATGCCATACTTATATAGACAAAGAAGCGGATATTGATATGGCGATAAAAGTTTCGGTCAATGCAAAATGTCAGAGACCGGGCGTTTGCAATGCTACGGAAACAGTCTTAGTTCATAGGGATATCGCCGGTAAGATTTTGCCTGAATTATGCAAAAAATATGAGATGCTCGGCGTTGAAATAAGAGGGTGTAAACTTACTAAAGAAATAGTCGGTAATGTTATTGACGCTACGGAAGAAGACTGGATGACCGAGTATCACAGCCTTATAGTTTCAATTAAAGTAGTTAATTCTTTGGAAGAAGCGATAATGCATATTAACAGATACGGTTCTGCCCATTCTGATTCTATAATTACAAATAATAAAGAAAGAGCCGAAAAATTTTTAAGAGAAGTTAACAGCGCGGCTGTATTTCATAATGTTTCTACAAGACTTCACGATGGAAGCGTTTTCGGGCTTGGAGCGGAAATAGGTATTTCTACAAATAAGCTTCATGCAAGAGGCGTAATGGGCGCGCGTGAACTTACAACAACAAAATTTATTGTCAGAGGTAACGGTAATATAAGAAAATAAAATATGATTAAATTTTAGGGGGCGTGATGGAAGAGAAAATTAACATTGACGAACTGGAAAATAAGATAAAGCAGGAAAGTTCCGCAATATCAAAACTTATTGAAGAAATAGGTCATGTAATTGTAGGACAAAAGTATGTGGTTGAAAGAATGTTGATAGGTCTTCTGGCCGACGGACATATTTTACTTGAAGGATTGCCTGGTCTTGCCAAAACTTTGGCGGTAAATTCTCTGGCAAATGCAATTCAGGCTGATTTTAAAAGAGTTCAATTCACTCCGGATTTACTTCCGGCTGATTTAATCGGAACATTAATATACAATCCTCAAAGCGGAAACTTTTCGGTAAAAAAAGGACCTATTTTTACCAATATCGTTTTGGCAGACGAAATCAACAGATCTCCTGCGAAAGTGCAAAGCGCCCTTCTTGAGGCAATGGCGGAAAGGCAGGTTACAATAAGCGATACTACTTATGTTCTCCCGGCTCCGTTTTTGGTTATGGCTACACAAAACCCTATAGAGCAGGAAGGAACATATCCTCTGCCTGAAGCTCAGCTTGACAGATTTATGTTAAAACTTAATGTAGTTTATCCTAATATAAAAGACGAAAAAATTATATTGGAGAGAATGACACAGAAAGTAAAATTAAAAACAAACCCGGTATTATCTTTGGAAGATGTTCAGAAAGCTAAAGATTTGGTTCACGAAATATATGTTGATGATAAAATAAAGGATTATATCGTTGACATCGTTTTTGCAACAAGACAGCCGGAGGAATACGGGTTAAATGAATTGAAATCTCTTATTTCTGTCGGCGGTTCTCCGAGAGCAACAATAAATCTTACTCTCGCCTCAAAGGCTTATGCTTTTCTGCAGGGCAGAAGTTTTGTTATTCCTGAAGATGTAAAAATAATAGGGCAGGATGTTTTAAGACACAGAATAATTTTGACATATGAAGCCGAAGCTGAATCTTTAAAAACGGACGATATTATAAAAAGAGTGTTTGAAGGCGTTCCTATACCTTAAAAATTACGGATAAAAAATGAACTCATCTGACATTGTTAAGAAAAAAATAAAGCAGATAGAAATTCGTTCAAATCGTTTGGTAAACGAAGGTTTGGGCGGCAAATACCAAAGTACTTTTAAAGGCAGAGGCATGGAATTTGCCGAGGTCAGAGAATACCAGCACGGCGACGACGTAAGAAATATTGACTGGAATGTGACGGCAAGACAGCAAAAACCTTTTGTCAAAGTTTTTACGGAAGAAAGAGAAATGACCGTCGTTTTTCTGATAGATATGTCCGCATCGCAGTCTTTCGGAAGTTTAAACCAGACAAAAGTGTCTTTGGCGGCAGAAGTTGTATCTGTTCTTGCTTTTTCGGCGATAAGGAATAACGACAGAGTCGGTATGTTATCTTTTACTGATTCGATAGAACACGTTATACGTCCTAAAAAAGGAAAAAATAATATTTTGAGAATGGTAAATGAACTGCTGTCGTTTAAGCCTAAGGGAATGAAAACTTCGATTTCGACTGGACTTAAAGCCATAAATGAAATATGGCGTAAAAAAGCTGTTATTTTCCTGGTCTCAGATTTTAAAGATATAGGTTATGAAAAAGATTTGATGCTGACGTCAAAAAGGCATGATTTGATATGCATCAATATTTCTGACCCGAGAGAAAAAGCTATACCTGACATAGGTATGATAGATTTTTACGATGCCGAATATAATAAAGTTTATACCGTAGATTCTTCAAGTAAAAAAATGATGAAAGCTTATTATGAAAGAATGGAAGAATTGGAAAACAATAAGAAAGAGATATTTCAGAAATCTTCGGTAGACGTTATAAGTTTAACAACAGGAGAAACATATCTGCCGCAGTTGGTTAAATTCTTCAGCAACAGGCAGAAAAGGAAAATGTTGGGATAAAAAATGGGCAGATATAAATTAATCGCGGTTTTTTCTGTAATCTTGTTCGCTTCCGTCAGCGTTTTTTCGTTTGTAACGTTTCCGAAAGCGTTTTTAACGTCGGATAAAAATGAAATCGTTACGGGAGAAAAAGTAAAAGTCAGAATAGAAATTCTTATTCCTTCTTTTGCCGAACTTGTACAAAATGAAGACGATATAATCATCGACGGCTGGGATATTTTGGACTTGTCATTTAAGAAAGACGTTGTTCAAAACGACAGGTATATACTTGATATGATTATAACGACGTTTGACGTAGGAGTAAAGGAAATTCCTCAAATAGGTTTTTCTTATACTAACAAAGATGATTCTGACAACGGCGAGAAATTCTTTTTTTTCAGCAATTCAGTTCCGGTAACTGTTAAAAGCAGCTTTAATAAAAACGAATTTAAGACAATACGTGACATTAAATATCCAAAAGCGCTGTCGGTTCCTTTAATATATTACATAGCGGCATTTCTCTTTTCTCTGTATGTCATCTTTTTTTCGTATAGAAATGTTTTGAAAGATAAAATAGTAAACGTAATAAAATTAAACGGGTTTACTCCCGGAGAAGTCGCTTTAAGGAAATTGAATAATTTAAAAATTGAAGAAAATTGTTCGAAAAAACAGCTGAAAGGTTATTATTTCTTAACAAGCAATATTTTTAAACAGTTTATTGTCAAAGCGTCAGGTTTTCACCAAAAGGAAAAAACGACAACCGAATTACTGGAATTATTGAATGATAAAAATAACATATTCAATATTTATTCGGATGAAATTAATAAATTGTTTGAAAATTTCGACAATGCCAAATATTCTGATTATATGCTGAATAAAGAAACTTTTTTGGATGTTTATAAGCAGACTAAACAAATCATTGAAAGATATCAGCAATATGTCCGTGAAAAAGAAGCAGCAAAGTAAAGGAGCTTAATCAATGCATTTTGCCTCGCCTATATTCTTTTTATTATTTCCGGTTCTTTTGATAGCGGCCGTTTATGTACATATAAGGAATAAAAACAGAAGAAAGAATTTAATAAATTTTTCACAGTATGATATAGTCAGCGGTATAAAAAAATCTAAAAAAATAAAGTTATATCCGTTAATAAAAATAATTAACTATTTAATATTGATTGTTTTTATAACGGCTCTCGCAAGACCTCAAATAGGCGAAAAAACCGAAGATGTCCTTAATCAGGGAGCTGACATAATTATCGCTTTGGACATATCTTCAAGTATGGAAGCTCTTGATTTTGAACCTGTAAACAGACTTGAAGCTGCAAAGAAAATTGCCGTTGATTTTGTCAAAACTAGAACTCATGACAGAGTAGGGCTTGTATTTTTTTCCGGACTGGCGTTTACCCAGTCCCCGTTGACTAACGATATAAACAGCGTTACGAAACTTTTAAATGCCGCTGCTACGAATATGAGCTCGGTTGACGGAACGGCAATAGGTTCCGCTATAGTTACCGCAACGAACAGATTAAAAGACAGCGAAGCTAAAAGTAAAATAATAATACTCATTACCGACGGTGCAAATAATATCGGAGAAGTCGATCCTATAACGGCTGGAGAAATTGCAAAAAGCCTTGGAATAAAAATATATGCTATAGGAGCAGGCGATCCTGAAGGCGCTTATTATCAGGTTATGGATCCTGTTTCAGGCATGAAACTGGTTAAAGTGGAAGAACAGGATCTTGATGAAGGCACATTGACTTCAATATCGGAAATGACAGGCGGACAGTATTTCAGGGCAAATAATACAAAAATGCTTATCAATATCATAAAAGAGATAGATAAACTGGAAAAGACTGAAATACAGTCTTTAAACTTTACAAGTTATGAAGAAGTATTTGATAAATTTGTATGGTGCCTGCTTTGCTTGCTGCTCTTGAAAATTTTATTGGAAAATGTTTTTTTAAGGAAGTTAACATAATGTTTGAGAATAAAGAATTTTTAAATTTATTATTTATCGTGCCGGTTATAGCTGTTTTTTTATTTTACTGTTTTTACAGAAAGAAAAAAAACATTGTTAAGTTTGCGGATTTTGAAATGCTGAACCAGATATCAAAATTAAATATCGGCGTCTATAAATTAAAAATTATTTTAATAGTACTGTCTTTAATTTTCATAATAATAGCATTGGCAAAGCCTCAATACGGAGCAAAGACGACCCTTGTATCAAAAAAAGCCGCAACTATTGTTATTGTTATGGATGTTTCAAAGAGTATGCTGGCTGAAGACTTAAACCCGAACAGACTTGAAGTTTCAAAACAGGTGCTGTCTAATCTTATAGCAGGATTTAACGGCAATAAGATAGGTATAGTCGTTTTTGCCGGAACTGCTTTCTGGAAATGTCCGATAACATTGGACGTTTTTTCGGCAAATAATTTTTTGAAGTCAATAAGTGTGGATGATATGCCTTTGGGAGGCACAAAAATAGCCAAAGCTTTAGATTTGGCTTTAAACGGCACTTCCGACATTCCGGAAGGAGCAAAAGCAATCATCTTGGTAACGGACGGTGAAGATGATGACAGCGGATTGCATGTTCTGATAGAAAAAGCAAAAAAACATAAAACGAAAATATATACCATAGGAATAGGGGATCCTGAAGGCGCAAGGATTCCGATAAAAGACCAGCAGGGATATACCGATTTTCTTAAAGATGAAAACGGAAATATCGTTATTACAAAGTTAGACGAAAACACTTTGCAGTATATTGCCGATGAAACAGGCGGAGAATATATAAATCTTTCTGAAAACAAAGATTCTATATTCAAAATATTGCAGATTGCTCATTCTTTGGATAAGGCCAAAGACGAAGCAAGCAGAGAGGTTCAGAGAGAAGAAAAATATCAAATATTCTTATTTATAGCTTTTATATTATTTTGTTTCGCAGTGTATCTGCCTGTTTTTAAGGAAGGTAAAAATGACTAAAATTAAATTTGCGGTATTGTTGATTTTAAGTTTATGTATTTTATTGATTTATCATTTTGTAATAAGCATTAAGAAAGAGAATAACTACGCGGTTATAGATTTCCAGGTTGAAAATTTTAAAGAAGCTTTGAGTAAGTTTAAAGGACTCATAGTAAAAAGAAATAAAAATTATATTCTTAAATTTAATTATGCAAATGCCGAATTAAAATTCGGAAATTATGAAAAAGCCGCCGAAATTTACGAGAAGCTTTTACAAAATAACAATATAGGCATAATTTTAAAATCCGAGATTTATTATAATTTGGGCAATATATATTTCCTTGAAGAAGATTATGAAAAAGCTTTGTCATATTATAAAAACGCTTTAATGTTTAATCCTAAAGACACGGATGCAAAGTTTAATATTGAATTTATTACAAATATGTTCAGAAAAATGGAAAATTTGCAGGAACTTATAGATGAAATGAAAAAAGATTTGCTTCAGCAAAAAGTTGCTTTAACCGAAAAAAAGGAACAGTTAAATAATGATTTGAGCAGCGTGTCGTCTCAAAAAGAAGAAAAGACAAAAGAAACTCAACAATTGCAAGATAAGGCTGAGGAATTAAAGCAGGAAACAAAACAAGGAATCAAAAATGAATTGCAGAATTTATTAAGCGAAAAACAGGCGATAGAAAAACAAAAGAACGAAATAGAAGAAAAAATAAAAAAACAGATGAGTTCCGGTATGGAGCAGGAGAATTCTCCTGCGATACAGGAAAACAATAAAAAAGATAATATTCAGAAACAGAATAATTATGAAAAAATTTCTTCTCTTGAAAAGAAGAAAAAAGAATTGGAAGAGAAATTAAAAGAGAATATGTCGCAAACCAATAAAAAAACCGAAATATTCGATAATCTTGAAGAAGATATTGTTCAGGAAGTAGTAAGGCCTGAAAAAGTAATTAATCCTAAAAAAATAATAGAAACTCGTATGAAAAGACTGTTCAGCGATGAAAAAAAATTTCTTATAGAGGAAGAGAAAGAAACTCTTATAAGGAATCTCAATATCGACGATTATACGAATGAAAAAGATTTGGCGGAAGAAAAAAAAGAAATAGTGTATAACGACCCTAACGCCGTGTATGATCCGAAACTCCAAAAATCAAAATACAGATACGAACACGAAGACATTATAGCTTCTTCAGGAACTGCTTCCGGAGGGACTTCTTCTGACAGTACGGCAAGCATGCAGCAGGAAAACAAGAACAATTTATCGCAGGAACAAAAAAATAATCAATATGTCAGAAATGCTCTGCAGCAAATAAGTATGCAGAAGCAGGAAATACTTGACAAGGAATCCAAAAATCAGGCAAGCATGCTTAATGAAATTTACCAGCTTAACCAGGAAATGGCTGAGGAAACAACGCAGCAAATAGGGCAGTTATCTCAACAGCAGAATCAAATGAAAACGTCATTGGACGAGATTTCAAAAGAAAAACAAAATATTAAGAATGCCATGCAGAACACCGGTAATGTTCAGGAAAAAGAACAGCTGAAAAACAAAATGCAAAATTTAGAAGATAAAGAACAGTCTGTAAAAAAAGAATTAAACAATATATCTAAAGATATGCAGTCTTTAAGCGATAAACAGAAAAAAATGAATATGGATATCGAAAAAAATCTTCTTGATTTAAAAAATGACACCTTAAATAAGCAATTGCAGACAGCTAAAAAAATGGACGGCAGATCAGAACTTTTGGAAGAAATGCAGAAGAAACATAATGAATTGTCAAGTAAACAGGATGAAATGCTTCGCAAAGAAAACAGTGAAGAATTAAATTCTTTGACTTCTAAAGTTATGGATTATGAACGGAAACTTGATAATACCGTAATGCTTCAAAAACATGCCGCCGAGCAAAAAGATGTAGTATCACAGCAATATAAAAAACAGCTGGATTTGCTGACAGAACAGGTTAATAAATTAAAAAATATGACTAAAAACCGCGATTTGGAAGAATATAAATCTTTTCTTGAAAAGGAAAAACAAAACGCAAATAAACAAAAAGAAGGCAGCGAACATCAAAAAACAAAGTTTGAAGAATTACAGGAAACTTTAAACAATAAGACAAAAGCAAAAAAACAGGAACAGTTATTGTCTTCCGTACAACAGCAAAATATCAAACAGATAGAAGAGTTCGACAATTATAATAAACAGATAGACAACCAGGTTTCCGAGATGTCTAAAAAATCAGAATCAGAAAAAGCAATGTCTGATAAAAATAAAGAAATTGAAAAACAGTTTAAAGAGTTGGCAAAAGCAAAAATGGATATAAATATACAGAAAAAAGAACTTCAATCAAAAAATGAAAATAATGCCGACGCCCAAAAAAAATTAGAAGAACTTGAAATGAAAGAAAAACAGCTTGGCAAACAGGAACAAACTCTTGAACAGACAAAAAAAGAACTCAAGAAAGAACAGGATAAGAGAATTGAAGATTTTAAAAACCAGATTATGAAACAAAATCAGGATAATCAAAAGAAAATAGAAGAAAGCCGGTCCGTTAAAGAAGAACATGAAAAAAATATGCAGGTTATAGAAGACTCTTTGAAAAAAAGAAAAGAAGACGAGTTTTTGACAAAAAAACAGGATAATAAATATGAACTTTTAAAAGCTCAAAAACAAAATCAGCAAAATAAAGGCGATAAGTTAAAGGAACTTGAAGAAAAACAGGATAAGTTAGAAAAGAATTTTAATAAACATATTGAAGAAGAATTGAAAGCTTCAAAGAATCAGGATAACAGACTTTTAAACGAGCAGTTAAAACAGGCTGAAAAACAACTTGATTTGCTTAAAAAAACGATGTCACAGGAACAGGATAAAGAAAAGAAAGAAAAAATATCCCAGGATATAAGGCAGTTGTATAAGAATATTCAGGATTTGACAGAGAAAAAACAAACTTCAAAAGATAATAAGTTAGATGATAAGGTAAAGAATATTGTTGAAGAACAGAAGAATAAAAATCTTGAAAATAAAAAAACTTTGAGCGAAAACACAGAATCTCTTGAAAAGAAACTTGAAAGCATGGATAAAGCAAATTTGAAAAAAAATATAAACTCGCTTATGAGGGAAAAATCAAAAATAGAACAGGAACAGAATGAGCTTCAAAAGCAGCAGCAAAGTCTGCAGAAAGATTTGGAATCTCTGAACCGTGATGTTAAAGAAAAATTAGAAACACAAAAAAAGATTGAAGAACTTAATGAAAAATCAAAAATTCTTGAAAATACTAAGAAAGGTTTAAAACAAAGAGAAGACGATTTAAGAAAAAACCTTGAATCAAAAAATAAGCCTAAAACGGAAGATTTTGAAAACGCTTTAAAACAACAGAGTAAATTGATGGAGTCTTTGAAAAATAACGATAATGCCAAAGAAATGTTAAATAAGCAGAAACTTGCCGAATCTAAAGACAAGACAAAGGAAAATATGCTCTCTGAACTTGATAAAATTTCTTCCATGAAGGAGAAAAAAGACGAAACCAGCAAAAAAATGTCGGATTCTGAAAAAGCAAAGCAGCAACAGCAGGAAGAGTCTATAAATGCTTTAAAAAAACAGCAGGAAGAAATAAGAAAGACAAATAACAAACTTAAACAACAGCAAAAAATGATGGAATATCATATAGAAAGTCTTAAGGAAAAAATCAATCAGGAAGCAAATAAAAAGAATGAAGAAAAGAATAAAAAAATAAATGATGAAAACAAACAAAAGAAAATGTCAGAATCTCAGGAACTGAGACAAAAAATGAAACAAATGCAGGATAAGATGAGAAGCCTTGATAAGAAAATAGAAGCAAATAAAAACGAGCAAATGGAATCTGAAAAAGAGAAACAGAGAAATGAACAGGGTAAGAAATGGGCGGAGAACGAAAAAAGCATAATAAGCAAAGAACTTAAAAAACAGCAGGATATTTTAGCTGCGCAGAAACGCCAGACTCAGGATTTGTTGAAGAAACAAAAAGAGTTGGAAAAACAGCTGGAAAATTTAAAGAAACAGTCTGAAAATAAGAAAAGTAAAGAAATTCAAAGCAAAATGGAAATTACTGAAAAAGAATTAGTCTCTACTATGGAGGCAAGGCAGCAGTATCTTTCAAAAAATGAAAGCAGCGAAACTTTAAATAAAGTAAAAGAACAATATAAAAATATGGATAAAGAAACAAAAACATACGGAGAGGGAATTGAACAGAGCAAGAAAAAAATAGAAAAATTAAAAGATGAAGAAAATAAATTAAAAAAAGAAAAAGACAGAACTTCGGATCTTCTTGAAAAGACGATGTCACAGGTTCAGCAAATAGATAAAGATGACGATACAGACCGGGAAAATAAGGAAGAAAAAAAGAACGAAGAAGACAAGGACGATAAGGGTACAAAAATTGCCGATCAGGATTTGGAAAGAGTTTTAAACTTTTACGGTGATATGGATAAGCCTAATAATGAAAAAAAGATAAAAAGCCAGCAGATAAATACAAATCAGAGAGATTGGTAAAATGTTTGAACTTAAAAAAAAGCTGCCGTTAATTATTTTGTTGATGTTTATGCAGACGCTGCTGTTTGCGGATAATATTCTAAGCGTTTATTTAAACAAAAGAGAAGTTGAGCTCGGGAAACTGCTTACTTTAACGGTCGAAATTGCGGAAGATTCCGATAATGCGGATAAATTTGAACTGCCGAAACTTCCTGATTTTATAGTCCTCCCGCAAAAAAATTATAATCGCGACGGTAAAAACATATATACGTATCAAATAACTCCTAAAAACACCGGATTCTTCTTAATTCCGGCGATAAACGTTTTAAACAAAGGGAAACAAATATCTTCCGAACCGATCAATATAAAGGTTGTTAAATACCTGCAGACTAAAAAACAGTACAGCGCCGACAAGAGCAACGAAAATATTTTTGTAGAGGCGTATACCGACATAAATTCAGTTTACGTTAACCAGCAGATATATTATACCCTAAAATTTTCAACCAAATTTGATTTAGCTTCAAATCCTACTTATTTTTTACCTATGTTTAAAGATTTTTGGAAAAGTGAATCTAATGTAAAGAGCGGGTACAGACTTATAGAGGGAGAGAATTTTTTCGTTTTTGAGGTAATAACAAAATTGTATCCTATGAGAGACGGGAATTTAACTATAGATCCGTCTAACGTCAAAGTCGAGTATTTACAGTACAACGGCGGAGAAAATAATGAATTCAATAAAATTCTCAATGCTCAAAAAATAAAATACTCTTTAAATTCAAATCCTGTGACAATCAAAGTTTTTCCTTTGCCGGAAATAGGAAAACCTGAAAATTTTACAGGCGCAGTCGGAAAATATTCGATAGCCGCATCCGTTGATAAAAGCTATGTCGCTATTAATGAACCTATAAATTTGACTGTTGAAATAGAAGGTAACGGAAATATCAATGCTATTTCAGAACCGGATATAAAACTTCCTACTGATATGAAAAAATATGCGACATCTGTTTATACGGAAAACAGAGGTTTTAAACATTCTAAAAGATTTAAATCAGTAATAATACCTTTGATAGCGGGAGAGAAAATAATTCCTGAAGTATCGTTCTCTTATTTCGATCCGGATTCAAAAGAGTATGTATATATAAAAACACAGAATATTAAAGTTAATATATCTTCCGGGGTATATGATAAAAATACGGCAGAAAAAAATCAAAGCAATGATGCAAATGTATCTGACAGTTCGCAAAATAAAGATATCGGACAAATTAAAACGAATATAAATTTAAGCCGTTATTATAGCGGTTTGTATAAAAACAAAATTTTGATATTTTCTTTGATTCCGTTTATTTTGTTTTTGATTTATTCAGGCGTTTACAGAATAGTGTTTTTATATATCAACAGAGACCCTGAAAAACTCAGAAGAATATCAGTCCATAAAAAGACATTAAAATACTTGCATGAAGCTCATAAATTTATGCGCGAACAAAATCAGGAAAAATTTTATTTTAATGTAAATATGGCTTTGAGAACATTTTTGCAGTCTCATATGAATTATGATTATGTAATTATGACAAAAGACGAAATCAAAGCGCATCTGTTAAAAATAAATATACCGGCAGAGACAATAGATAATATAAGTAAAATTTTAAAAGACTGCGAATTGTTTCAGTTCAGCTCTGTAAAGACAACAGAAAATCAGATAGAAAATACTTATAAAGAAATTAAGCGCATTATAGAAGAATTGGGTAAAATATTATGAAAAAAGTTCTAATAGTTTTTTTATTGTTATTCGGTTTAATTCCTGTTTACGCCGATATTACGGAAAACGGCAGGCTTTCTGCTGCTTTGGACTCATACAAAAGCGGTAATTATGAAAACAGCATAAAAGAATATGAAATCATTATTTTAAACGGATTTAGTAATCCGTATGTTTATTATAATTTGTCAAACGCATATTATAAGAGTAATGATATAGGCCGTGCTTCTTTGAATATAGAAAAGGCTTTAAGACTGGCTCCGAGAGACGGAGATATCCGTTATAACAGAAATTTTATTGCGAAACTTTCAGGCGAACCTGAAAAAAACACCGCAGAATACATTGTTAACATAATAGAATTATTATTTTCGTTAAATGAATTGATAATAGCATTTTTTATAATAACGGTTTTTTTATGCGTAAGCGGCGGATTGTATTTTTTAAAACAAAAAAAACTTTTTTTAAAGATATCGACCGTATGTTTTATTATTTTTTCTTTGAATGCAAGCCTTTTGTATTTAAAGGTTTACAATGAAATTATTCTCTGCGAAGCCGTTGTTTTGTCTGATACTCAGGTTAGAAACAAGCCTATAAAAAGCGAAGACGGCGCATTTGCAGTTTCTGCCGGAAGAAAAGTGATAATATTGTCAGAACTCGGCAGATGGGTTAATATTAAACTTTCTGTCGACGGATTCAGCGGATGGATTGATAAAAATTATATAGAGAAGATATAATGGCTAATATAGGAGTTTTAGGCGGATCTTTTGATCCTGTTCATTGCGCTCATTTGGAAATTGCCGGACAAGCTCTTGCGGAATTTAATTTGGATTTTATTATTTTTGTGCCGGCATATGTGCCTCCGCATAAAAATAAGCTTGAGGTATCTGATCAACATAGATATGATATGCTGCGTTTAGCCGTCAGCAATAGTAAAAAATTTATCGTTGAAACGTTTGAAATAGACTGTAAGCGTGTTGTGTATTCTTATGAAACATTGGATTTTTTAAGTAAAAAGTATACCGGGGACAGGATAAAAATGATAATAGGGTCAGATTCTTTTAACCAGTTAAATACATGGAAAAGAGCGGAATATATAGCATGCACTTACGGCTTTATTGTTATAAAACGTCCCGGTAACGATCCTGAAAAGAAAAGTTTTTTTTATAAGTATGCGGATATTTCAAAATTTACAGCTCATAATATTTCATCTACTTCAATAAGGAACATGCTGATGAAAAATCTTGACGTAAAAGAAAAATTACCTGAAAATGTTTTGGATTACATAAGAAAAAATGAATTATATAAAAAATAAGTCTTTATTATTTGCGGTTTTTGTTTTTCTAACGTTTTTTTCGGCTGTTGCATCAGCCGAAATTAAGGCCTTAATAAGCATTGATAAAAAAGACTTTTCAATAGGCGATAATATAAATATTGAATTTAAATTTGAACTGCCTAAAAATTACGAACTTTTAAAACCGGAGTATGATTGTATTGAAAATTGGTACGTTAAAAATATAACGTTAAGCAGGGATAAAACAAACAGCGGAATTTATACAGTAAATATTGTGGCTACGACATTTAATCCTATGCAAAAAGAGTTGCCGTCAGTTAAATTCTTTTATCTTGATGAACAAAAAAAACAGCAGGCTTTCAGTACAGATTCCGTTTTAGTGTCAGTAAAAGATACTTTAAACGGAGATGTCGACGAAAAACATATTAAAGGGATAAAACCTGTTAAAACCATACGTATACAGTCAGTATATTATTATATCGCTTTATTTTTTGGGTGTTATTTAATTTTTATCATTGCGATGTATTTTAGAAAAAAACATATTTATACATCATCTTACAGCAAAGACAAATTAAAAAGCAAAATGCTTTCAAAACTCGAATCTGTAATGCTTAATGACGAAAATTTAGATATCAATGCAAGATACGATGCCGTATCGGAAATAATTAAAAATTTTATTAAAATTGAATATAATCTTAATGCAAGCAAGATGACTTCAGATGCCGTTGTGACTGAACTGTCAAAAATTGAATTATCGTCAGGCATTATAAAATGTCTTTCGGCATTGCTTGTAAAATGTTCCGCAATAAAAAATTCAGGATTAACTTTGACGGAAGAAAATATAAATGTTGATTTGGCAAATCTTAATACGATTATAAAAAATTCAGTACAAAATAAAAAGTCACTGAGCTTGGGAATATGAAAAAAAACATAATAGTATTAGCGGCATTTTTTTTGTTTTTACTCTTGTTTGTTCAGAAGAATATAATACAAATTAACAATAATTGGGCCGTCGTTGATTTCGAAAACGGGAAAATCATGCCGGCGATAAAGAAATTTAAAAATGCCATCAGGTATAAAGGTCAGAAAAACATCATAAAGTATAATCTTGCAAATGCAAATTTCAAAATAAATAACCATGAAGAAGCGAAAAAAATTTATATGGAATTGCTTCAAAATACAGAAATTCCAAATTCTTTAAAATCAGAAATATATTTTAATATAGGCAATATTGCTTTTATGTATGAAAATTACGAAGAGGCTTTGGAAAATTATTATATGGCTTTGCTTTTGAATTCTGCAGATTCAGACATTAAGTTTAATATAGAAATGATTGAGTATATGAACAGACCTATAATATATAACAATGAAATTTTACTGCTTCCTAGAAAAAAAATAGACGAACAACTGGCGGCAGTTAAAAACATAGAGGATTTCGAGTATAAAGTAAATGAATATATTTCAGAAAAATATAACGAATACAGAAATGAGTATGCAAAGATTTTCAAAGATGTGCTGTTTAAAAATAAATATCTTTTGGAAATATCAAAAACAGAATATAAAAAGCTTCAGGATTCGAGAGCTTTTTTTGACGCCAACAATCCGGTAAGCGGGAAATATATGTCGGGAGCTACCGGCGTTTTTAAAGAAACAGACAGAAAAATCAGTTATATAAGACAGGAATTTTCTAATTTGAAAAAGAATAAAGATATGTTTGAAAACTGTAAAGACATCATTGTTAAAGAGGCTTTTAATGTTGAAAAACAAAATGAGCAAAAACAGAAATTACAAGATATATTAGGATCTTTTGCCGATAAATACCAGGATAACAGCGAACAATTTGCGGCGTTATACAGCTCAATATTTAAAAACAGGCAGAAAAACCAGGAAGATACTGAAGAAAACAGTCTTTGCTTAAGAAGCTCAATATATAAAATCAATCAGCTTGAGTACAACAGTTTTATTGACAGCAGCGGCAAAATACTGCTTAGCATAAATGATTTGATAAATCTGATAAATAATTCTCTGCCTGATATGAATGCCGGCGAACAAAAAGATTTAAAGCTTAAATTTATAGAATTGTCCTCTGTTGCGGGTGATATGTACATAAAAGAACAATTTTCAAATTATGACAATATAAATAAAGTTTATAAACAAATTTTAACATTGGAAAATGAATTCTCTGATTTCTTGGGAGAAGGGGAAAAAGCGGAAAGTTTTATAGAAAAATTTGATTTAAAATCGTCTCAAAATACGGATTATATATTATGGCAGAAAAAAATCTTATGGTATAAAGAAAGAATAGATTCTCTGTATATGATATATACTGCGCTGATTGACCAAAGTATTGATAATTTAAACAATGCGGAGTCTTTTAAAACTCTTGTCAAATCAAAAATATCCGAAAAATTTGCCGAAAAGAAAGATATTTTAAACAGTATAAAAAATATTTTTCCGGACGCCTCGCAGCATATAATGACTTTAAAACAGCAGAAACAAACCTGCAAGGAAATACAGATAAACAGCAAAAACAAGATCGGGATAATCTTCAAAATATTCATGAACAGATTTTATTTCTATAATTTCCAGTTTAATAAAAAGAGTTTAGACGAAAACAAAAACTATTTTAACAATCAGCTTATTTCTTTTAAAGAAAAAGAAGAATATGCAAAAATAAAAAAGAATGAAATGAGTGTTGTTACGAAAGAAATGCAGGAATTGTATGAACGGATGGTTTATCTTAAAGAAAATAAACATATGTATGTAAATTTCAAAGAATCAAACGATGCCCTGGAAAAAGAGAAAACGGTTAAGCAAATTAAGCTTAAGCAAATAGAATTGGTTTTGTTGGGAAATATAAAAGATTTTATGAAAAATTTTATTGAAAATGCAGATGCAAAATCGGATCTTATGAAGAAAAATGTTTCTAAAATAAAATTGGTATTGCAGGAAATAGTTAAAATAAACGAATTTGAACAGGAAAATATAAAAGAAAATTTTTTAAGAGAAAAGATGGAGCTTGAGTCTGAAATGTTAAAATTTGAAAAAGAAAAAGAATATATGAATAATACGTTCTTTGGACAAAATAATTCTCAAAATTTGAAAGGACAAACTCTTATGGCGAAGTCTTTGTACCAAAAAGAACAGCTTGATTCCTTACTGTTTAGAGAAAGAGAAATAACAAAACAAATAAAAGAATTGCAGTATTTGACCGGGCAACTTTCTGAAACGGAACAGCATGAGCTTGATATGCTTGAAAAAGATTTAGTCGAAAAACAGCTTTCGCTGGTTAAATATTATCTTACTGTCGAAAATGACAATACAAAGAAAAATTTAACAAGAAGTATGATGCAGTCCTTATATAAAACGCAGTATAACGTTGAAGAAAAAACAAATATAAATAATTTTGCAGATTTTGAAGGCAGTAAGGGAATTGATGTTACCAGGAACGCAATACTGCAGATATATAAATCGTCAATTGACCAGCTGCGAGAATTTAATAAATTAATATACAGAATGAAAATCATAAATGCGATACTCGAGTTGGAATACATTACGCAGTTATCAAAACAGATAGAAATGAACGCTGACAATAAAAATATCTCTGCTTTAAAACAGGAATTACAGTTTGCAATAACAAAGGAAATGCAGTATAAGGTTTTAGAACTTGAAAAAATTTCAGATATATCAAAAGAAAATATAACGTTTGCAAAGTATTTAAAAGAAAGCATTGAAACTGCAAAAGAAAAACAAAAGAAAGAAAAAGAAAAAATGTATAAGGAAGAAAAGGCAAATCTGGAACGAAAAATACATATCGTAAATGAAAAAATAAATATGCTTGAAGATTTTATCAAAAATAAAGATTCTGACGTTTCAGTGGACATAAAAAAAATCAAATCAGAGCTTAAAGAAATAAGGAAAGAGCAAAAAGCGTTAGCAGCAGGTTCAAAAGAGATTGATAATAAAATACTTGTTTTAAAAAAAGAATCGACTCATGAAAATAACGTATCTTCAGTAATCCAATCCGCTGATTTGATATCGTCGAATATAAACATAAGCAAGGATAAAAAAAATAAAGAAAATTTACAGGATTCCGATTCAGAAAATTCTGCTGAAAATAAAAGCAGCTTAAGGACGACGGATGTTAACAGGATATTGTCTTCTTATTCGAATTCCGAGAAAGTTACTTCCAAAAAAGTCAATATCAAAGAACAGGTAAAAAATGACTGGTAATAAATTGGACAATAAGATTTTTGACTATATTTATAAAAAACTTTCCTATGAAAGGTATAACCACACGATAAATGTATGCAAGCTTGCCGTAAAATTAGCGCACCGTTATAATACAGACCCTTATAATGTTCAAATTGCCGCATTACTTCACGATTGTGCTAAAAATATGTCTCTTGAGGAAAGTAAAAAATATATTTCACAAAGAAAAATATATATCAAATATGCTGATTTTTTATACAGGCATGCTCCGCAAGTCCTGCATTCTTATATAGGGGCTGATATCGCAGAAAAACAATTTAAAATTATAAACGGCGATATTTTAAACGCCATAAAGCATCATACTGTCGGCAGGACAGGTATGTCGGTTTGTGAAAAAATTATTTTTGTTGCAGATTCTTTGTCTCCGGACAGAAAATTCAATAAAAATATTGTAAGCGGCAGCCAATTGTTTGACGATTTGGATAAATCGTTTTTATTGGTTCTTAAAAATAAAATAAATTATATAATATCAAAATTTCAAATATTGCATCCCGATGTCATTAATGTTTGGAATTATTACAATAAATAAAATATGTTTAAAAAAATATTGTTGTTTATCTTTCTGGTTCTTATAGTTGTTTCGCAAAGTTTAAATGATTTTTCAAGTTTGTCAAAAGATATCAAAAACTCGGATAAGGTAAATCTATTACTGACTCTTAATAATTCCGGCGGTATTGGCAATAAAAACTATTTAAGGCTGATCTTGTTTCAGTACTGCCGTAAAAATAAAAATTTAAAAATACTTTTTATTGATGACAATATAACTATTTTACAAAAGAAACTGAAGTCTAAAACGATTAATGAGATGTTCTTTGAGAGAAAAGAAGAAGAACGAGTTGATTTTATTAAAAAAGAAATGGAATCTCTGCTAGGCAATAAAATCAATATAGGATATTATGTCTTTTCGGATATAAAGGCGCTGCAGTCTTTTATAAAAATTTTTAACGAACCGAATATAGAAAAACAATTGGGTAAAGAATATTTTAAAGAATTTACCGAAAATAATGATTATTTAACGTCTTTAGTTTATATAATAAAAGTTATAAAGCATATAGTCGGCAGCAGCAACAGATATGTATTGGTTGATTTTCTTCGGTTTTTGGATTCCGGTAATTATTTGGTTACTAATTTAAAACTTGCAGATGCGCTGTTCATATATTCTTCTGCAAGAAATTTTGATGCCGGTTCCGTCCGTTTTGCCGATATCCCGACGGTAAACAAAAGAAACAGAATTGAAGCAGATCCTGCAGGATTGGAAAAAATTATTAATTTTATAAGTCAGGATGATAATCCTGTTTCTGATCAGCCGGCAGAAGAAAAAACAAAGATAGAAGTAATTAATGCTTCTTTGAAAACCAGGCTTGCAATAAAGGCGGTTGATAAATTAAGGGAAAACGGTTTTGATATTTTTGAATGGGGGACTTCTTACAGAATACATGAATACAGCGTTATTTATGATCTTATAAATAATTATAAACAAGCTTTCGCGGTAAAAAATATTTTGAATGCAGGAGAAATTATTTTCAGACCTGCAGAAAAATCTTTCGTCGATATTTCAGTTTTACTCGGGAAAGACTGTACTATATATGATAAACTTGATAAAATAAACAAAATCTCTCAGGAGACATAAATGAAAAAAATAAATTTTTTGACACTTGCGGAAAAGGCCCTCAGCATAGCCGAAGACAAAAAGGGTGAAAATGTGCTGCTGCTGGATGTGACGGGTTTAACGGAGCTTGCAAATTATTTCGTTATAGTCAGTGCAAATTCAACGCCTCAAATCAATGCTATTTCTTCCGAGATTGAAAAGACTTTGAAATACGATTTCGGAGTTCCTGTAATCAGAAGGGACGGTATTGCTTCCGCAAATTGGAAAGTTTTGGATTTCGGCGGACTTATAGTCCATATAATGAACCCTTCTGTAAGAGAGCAATACAATTTGGAAAAAATATGGGCTCAGACGGAAAAAACTGAAAAAAAAGACAGAAATGTATCCGTCAAAAAACAGTCGGTCAAAAGAAGAACCGGTAAAAAAACAACGGTAAAGAAAACAACAAAAAAAGTTGTGTCAAAAAAAATAAAAAAATAAATAAAATAAATTTGTTGTAAATTTAGGAGATGTAAAATGTCGGCAGAGTTTGTGCATTTACATAATCATACGGAATATTCGTTATTGGACGGATCCGTCAGGTTAACAAAGAAAGGCAAGCCTATGGAACTTTTCAATCTGATAGGCAAAGAATATAAAATGCCTGCTCTGGCTATTACAGACCACGGAAATATGTACGGTGCCATGGAGTTTTACTGGGCATGCGAAAAATCAGGGATAAAGCCTATTATAGGCTGTGAAGTTTATGTGGCAAAAAAAAGCAGGTTTGATAAAGATAAGGATTCCGGTGGTTATAATCATTTGATTTTGCTCGCGAAAGATTTGGAAGGTTATAAAAATCTGATGCATTTGGTCAGCTTGGGATTTACGGAAGGATTTTATTATAAACCGAGAGTCGACAAAGAACTGATAGCCAAATACTCAAAAGGTCTTATTTGTTCGTCGGCTTGCCTTGCCGGGGAAGTTCCCAGTCTTCTGGCGAGCGGAAATGTCAAAGAGGCAAAGAAAGTTGCGGCAGAGTACAGAGATATGTTCGGAGAAGGCAATTATTATATTGAATTGATGGACAACGGTCTTGAAGAACAAAAAAAGTTGATAGCTCCTCTGATAGAACTTTCAAAGGATACTGGGATTCCTTTGGTTGCTACAAATGATTGCCACTTTTTAAAAAAAGAAGATGCCAAATACCACGATATTTTGCTGTGTATAAATATGAATAAGACGGTAAATGATCCGGACAGAATGAGATTCGGTTCGGATTTGTTTTATTACAGGTCTCCCGAAGAAATGATTCAGACATTTTCTTATGTGCCTGAAGCTATAAAAAACACGCTGGTTATTACTGAAAAAATTAATTTAAAAATAACAAGCGACCAGCTGTTATTGCCGAATTATACGGTTCCGGAAGGCTTTACTCCCGAAACTTATCTTGAAAAATTATGTCAAGAAGGCTTGGTCAGAAGATACGGTAATATAAAAAAAGAGCAGAAAGACAGACTTAATCATGAACTCGGCATAATAAATAAAATGGGTTTTGCCTCATATTTTTTAATTGTCTGGGACTTTATAAAATATTCAAAAGACCACGGTATTCCCGTAGGTCCGGGACGAGGTTCCGGAGCAGGCTCAATAGTCGCCTATACTTTAGGCATAACAGATATATGTCCGTTAAGATATGATCTTCTTTTTGAAAGATTTTTAAACCCTGAAAGAATATCAATGCCTGACCTTGATATAGATTTCGCCGATTTCGGAAGAGATAAAGTTATTGAATATGTGAGGGACAAATACGGGCATAATAATTGCGCGCAGATTATAACTTTTGGTTCCATGCAGTCTAAAATGGTTGTGAAAGACGTAGCAAGAGCTTTGGGTTTTTCGGCAACAGAAGGACAAAAAATTGCTAATTTTATTCCTTTCGGGTCTTCTATTCCGGATGCAATGATGGAATCGGAAGAGCTCCAAAAAGCTATAAAGTCAGATGAAAAAGTTGCAGAACTTATAAAAATCGCCGGTAAGCTGGAAGGAATCAAAAGACACACCGGAGTTCATGCTGCAGGAATGGTTGTCGCAAATGAAGATATAAGAAATTATTCGCCTCTTTCCAAAGGCGCTAAAGATATTATAACAACACAGTATGACGGTACCGTGCTGCCGCAGCTGGGACTTTTGAAAGTTGATTTTTTAGGTTTGAAAACTTTGACAATTATAGACGATGCAGTGAAGCTGATAAGGGAAAAAGAAAAAGATTTTGATATAGATAAAATTTCATTGGAAGATAAAAAAACTTATAAATTACTTCAGGAAGCAAAAACATTCGGAGTTTTTCAGTTGGAATCTTCCGGTATGAAAGATCTTATAAGAAGATTAAAACCTACAAATATTGATGACGTCATTGCGTTGATTGCTCTTTACAGACCCGGGCCTATGGGAGCTGGAATGCTTGATATCTTTGTGGATTGCAAACACGGCAGAAAAGACATTTCTTATGATCATCCGCTGCAGGAACCTATATTGAAGAATACTTACGGAGTTATTTTGTATCAGGAACAAGTTATGAAAATGGCCATAGCAATAGGAGGATTTACTCCCGGACAGGCAGACGGTTTAAGAAAAGCTATGGGTAAAAAAAATCATGACGAAATGCAAAAACAAAGAGTGAAATTCGTAGAAGGAGCAAAAGAGAAAAAAATAGACGCTAAAATAGCCGAAAAAATTTACGATAATATGGAAAAGTTTGCAGGATACGGATTTAATAAATCACATTCTGCCGCATACGGATTCGTATCTTACAGAACGGCTTATTTAAAAGCGCATTATCCTCTTGAATATATGACGGCGCTGCTTAATTCAGAAATCGGAGGATCAAAAGCAAAGGCAGGAGAAGTAAAAAAACTTGTGGAATATATAGAAGACGCGAAAGAATTCGGCATAAAAGTTTTGCCTCCTGACATTCAATTTTCAAGCCCTAAATTTACCGTTGAAGGCAAAAACATAAGATACGGACTTCTCGGCATAAAAAATGTCGGAGAATCTGCTGCCGAGGAAATTTTAAAGGCTAGAGAAAAATGCGGTAAATTTGAATCATTTGACGATTTTCTTTCGAAAGTAGATTTGTCAACCGTCAATAAAAAAGCCGTAGAATCTCTTGCAAAAGCCGGAACATTTGACGGCTTCGGCAAAAACAAGTTGCAAATAAGAGCGGAAATAATTGAAAATATAGAACAGATTATATCAGCGGCTGTAAAGACTAAAAAAGAAGTTGAAACAGATCAGGGATTCCTTTTTGAACCTGCCGAAATTATAAGCAATAAAAATAACGTTTCTGAGAAAAATGTTATGCCTTTGGACGAAACTGTGTCTCTTGAATATGAAAAAGAAGTGCTGGATTTTTATTTATCAGGGCATCCTCTTGAAAAATACAAGCGCGATTTAATTGCTTTTTCAAAATATCGTTTGGACAAAATTCCTGTTCCTCCCGAAGGAACGGATTTAAAAAATGCAAAATTGGTCAGAGTTGCGGGTATGATAACTTCTGTTAAAAAACTTACGACCAAAGAAGAAAAAAAAGCATATGCTACTTTTAAAATAGAAGATTTATACGGTAACTTAGAGTGCGTTATGTTCCCGAAGACGTATAAGCTTCTCGGAGATATTTTGCTTGAAAAAAATGTTGTTGTCGTTAAAGGAAAATTGTTAAATAATAAAGGTTTTGTTAAAATAGCCGTTGAGGAAATTTATTCCGTGGAAGAAGCCAAAAAAAAATATCTTCCTTTTTCCGGGACGCTGTATGTGCAGGTTTCTGAAGTGGCGCTGGACGATGAATTGTCCGAAAAAATTATCAATATAATTTCAAAATATCCGGGCAAGTCAAAAGTATATTTAAACGTCAAAGATTATCAGACGGGAGATTATTCAATAGAAACAGGATATACGGTTAAGTGCAGCGATGAATGTATAAAAGAGCTGGACGGTTTGCTTGGTGAAGGAGCGGCGGCATTGCAGTACAGCGATGAAATATAGTTCGGAAATTTTTATATTTTTTTGGTATAATAATTTAAAATTTTACTTATGGGGGAAAGATGAAAAAGTCAGTTTTTTGCATGTTGGTTGCTTTTTTTATATTAAGTTTCTCAGGTTTATCTTATGCCAGAGGCCCTTTTATTACTCCCGGCGCCAGAGCTGCAGGATACGGTACTGCTTTTGTATCAATAGCAGATGATTTGACGGCGATTTATTATAACCCTGCCGGACTTGCATACCAAAAAAGTACGCAGGTTATGGTTACGTCTTATTATGTTTCCGCAAATGCGACTTCAGACGATACAAGCGGTAATCCTACGAAATACGAAACATCGGCATTAATTCCTTTTTTAGGCTTTTCTACTCCTTTTAATGAAACTACTACAGTAGCATTTGGCGTTTATGCAGCCGGAGGCGGAGGAGGAAAAGTACAAGGTCTTCCTGCAGGTTTGAAAATCGAAGGTGAACAAAGTTTTATGGTTTATAATGTGTCTGTTGCAAAAGAAATAAATGATAAACTTTCTATAGGTATAGGCGTGGAAGGAATTGAAATGAAAGATAAACTGGTTGCAAACATGTATTCAATTGATTATTCAAGAAGCGCATGCGGATTCCAGGGAAATATAGGCGTGATGTATAAGCCTGTTGACAAGTTGAGCACAGGTTTTCTTTTGAGAAGCGGAACTTATATAGGATTGCCGAAAGAACAAAATTCTTCAAATCCTTCATTTGTCAACGGATACACTTATCCTATGACAATGGAGCTTGGAGCTTCTTACAGAGTTTTGGACCCGTTAAATGTCGCTTTTGCAGTTTCGTATAATAAATATTCATGGACGAGCGCCGAATATAACGACACAGTACAATTCAGAGTCGGAACAGAATATAAAGCTACGGATAAACTGGCATTGCATTTGGGTTTTTTCACAGATCCGAATATTTACAAAAACTCTGATTTATATGCTATAACAAATATCGATATGTATAACATGCAGTATCTTTGCCTAGGCGCTGAATACAATGTTACTGCCGCAATGAATTTGGGATTAACATATACTCATTCATTTACACAGGATGTTGTAGATGACGGCGTGACTTATGAATATCCTTTAGATATGGTCAGATTTGATATAGGTTATAAATTTTAAAATATTTTATTGTAAGACATAATAAATTTTTACTGATGTTGCTTGAATTAAAACTTTTTTGGAGATAAAAATGATTTCTTTAGTTCGTCCTGTGTTTGGTAAAAAAGAGAAGCAGTTAATAAATGAGGTTATTGATTCCGGTATTATCGCAAGCGGTAAATATGTTGAACAATTCGAGCAGAAATTTGCCAAACTTTCAGATGCAAAATTCGGCGTTGCATGTTCAAACGGGACAACAGCTTTACATACTGCCCTTCTTGCATGCGGAATTAAAGCAGGAGATAAAGTAATAACAACTCCGTTTACTTTTATAGCCACATCGAATTCTATTTTATATTGCGGTGCCGAACCTGTTTTTGCCGACATAGACCCTAAAACGTATAATATTGATCCTCAAAGCGTTGAAAAAATATTAAAAAAGCAAAAGATTAAAGCTGTAATATGCGTTCATTTATACGGACTGCCGTGCGATATGGACGCTTTGTTAAAATTAAAAAAGAAATACAAATTTGCTTTGATTGAAGATTCTTGTCAGGCTCATTTGGCAAAGTATAAAAGCAAGACAGTAGGCGCAATTGCCGATGCCGGAGCTTTTTCATTTTACGCTACAAAGAATATGACTACAGGCGAAGGCGGCATAGTGCTTACTAACAATAATAAGACTGATCAGTTGGCAAGACAAATTATTAACCATGGAAGATCGGGGCATTCAACTCATACTTTGCTCGGATTTAATTTCAGACTTACGAATATTTGTGCGGCCATGGGAATTGCCCAGTCCGACCAAATTGAACAGTGGACGAAAAAAAGAATTGCAAATGCATCAAAATTATCGGAAGGTTTAAAAGACGTTGATTTTATAGAAGTCCCTTATATTCCTGAAGACTGTACTCATGTATTTCACCAGTATACGTTAAGGATTAAAAAAGGATTAAGAGATAAGTTTGCAAAACATTTGCAGGATAAAGGGATAGGCTGCGGTGTTTATTATCCGGAAGTAATTTATAAACAGCCTTTGTATAAAAAACTCGGCTATAAAAAAGGCATATGTCCTGCCGCCGAGCAGGCTGTAAAAGAAGTTTTATCGATTCCGGTACATCCTTCGTTAAAAAATGAAGATATAGAATACATTATAAAAACAATAAAAGGCTTTAAAAAATGACAAAAATAAAAACTGCGGTTATAGGCGTCGGATCTTTGGGACAACATCATGCGAGAATATTGTCACAGCATGAGAATTCTGATTTTGTCGGCGTTGTTGATAAAGATGAAAGCAGGGGAGAAAAAATTGCAAAGTCCTGTTCATCGGTAAACTTTACAAATGTTGAGGATATTTTAGGAAAAGTTCAGGCTGCGGTAGTATCTGTTCCTACTCCGTATCATTATGAAGTTGCAAAACAGCTGCTTGAGTCGAATATTCACTGCCTTGTTGAAAAACCTTTTACTTCGACTGTCGAACAGGCGCAGGAATTAATTTCAATAGCAAGAAGTAAAGATTTGGTTTTACAGGTTGGACATGTCGAAAGATTCAATCCGGCCGTTATAGGAGCATATCCTTATATTAAAGAACCTAAATTTATTGAAGTTAACAGATTAGGGCCTTATGACCCTAGGACAAATCATATCGGCGTTGTTCTTGATTTAATGATTCATGACCTTGATATTCTATTGACTCTTGTAAAAAGTAAGGTTGTTCATTTTGAGGCTCACGGAGCAAAAATACTTTCAAATAATGAAGATATTGCAAAGGTCAGAATCAAGTTTGCAAACGGCTGCGTTGCAGATGTTTCCGCAAGCAGAGTTTCCATGGACAAATACAGAAGAATAAGAATATTTCAGAAGGACAGCTATGTTTCAATAGACTATGCCGGCAAAAGTCTTAAAATTTACAGTAAAAAACCTGACGTGGAAGTAGTAAAAAGTTTATTTGATATAGCCGTTACAAAACCAAAACTTCCTTCAAAAGAACCGTTATTTTACGAACTTGACCATTTTTTAACATGTGTAGGAGAAGGCAAAGAACCTATAGTTTCCGGAGAGCACGGACGAGATGCTCTTGAACTTGCCCATGACATATTAAAGAATATGCAATATTAAAATATGCTGAAAAAAAAGCATCGCTTTTAAAAAATAAATTCTTTTTCAAAACAAAAAGACGGTATCTGCTATGGCTTTTGTTATTTTTACGTTGTACGGCATTATTTTAATATTTTTACAGATTTTCCTTTTGAGGGAATTAATCCCGATTTTTCATGGGAATGAGTTTGTCGTAGGAATTATAATTTTTCACTGGCTTTTTGCTGTCGGGGTATTGAATTATATCTATCCGCGGATAAAAAAATCAAAAAATACGGCTGTAAGCATTATAAAACTGTTATTTGTCCTTATAGCTTTTATAATATTTTCTTTTTTGTTTATAAGAAGCATTAATCTTATTAATGTTACGGATATAACCCGCGGCGTATCTCTGAAAACGGCATTTCTATATTCTTTTATCGCTATTTTTCCGGTCAGTTTTATATCAAATCTGGTTTTAAATTATTTTAAAATATATATATCATCGATAGTATATAAGAAAAAAATCAAAAGATATATTTATGAAGCGTTCGGTTTTGTTATCGGAGGAGTATTATTTTCCTGTTTCATGAGTTCTCTGTCAACAAGCATGATAATATCGATAATAATATGTTTGATATGTGTTAATTTTATATTTTTATTCCGCGCCGCGGCAAATAAAGCGGCAGTACTTTTAATTATGGCGGTTATAATGATTCTGACGGTAAAATTTGATAAAGATATAGAAAAAATAAGCATACTAAACAATTACGGCGGTAATGATATTATAGATGTTTCTTATTTTGGAAATCAACAAAATATTTTGACGGAAAAAAACGGGGAATTTTACTTTTATTCAAACGGGACAAACGATTTTTCATTGCCGAGCCAGAATATTTTTGAAGACGAAGATTTCGCGCATCTGCCTATACTGCATCACGAAGATCCTAAAAATATACTGTTAATAGGCGGGGTCAAATATCTGTCTTCCATAGTAAAGTATGACTTTATAGAAATTGATTATATTGAAAGCAATAAAAAAATTGTTGATGTGATAAGCAGGCATATCCCTAAACTTGAAAATGTTTTTAAAGACAAAAGACTTAAAATTTACAATGACGACGCAAGAAATTTTCTGTTGAATAACAGCGCGAAATATGACGTTATACTTATAGGGCTTGACCTTCCTATAAATACAGAAATTAATAAATTTTATACGGAAGAGTTTTTTAAAATTGCCGTTGATAAACTTACCGATGACGGTTTTATGGCATTGAAATTGCCCGGGTCAATGGTATATTCGCCGTCATTAATGGCCGAATTAAATTCATCCGTTTATAACAGTTTAAAAAATGTTTTTCAGTATGTTCAAATTATTCCCGGTAAAGAAAATATTTTTATTGCTTCAAAATCTCATATGCCGTTTAGAAAAGATATTAAAAGAAGGCTCAAAAATGTGCAGGATGAGACATTTGTTTTGTCAAAATATTATGTTGATGAGAGAATGGACACTCAAAAGACGCAGTGGCTGGATTCTCAAATAAAAGAAGAAAGAAATTTAAATCTTGTTAATACTGATGAAAACCAAAAAGCTGTGATATTTTCAATTATGTACTGGCAGTCTACGTTTTCTCCGTATTTAATGAAATTTTTCAGAGTAGTAACGGAATATTCATATTTTCTTGTCTTCATTGCCGTTATATTGTTTTTTTTCATAAAGTTTAAGTATACGGTTACTGCATTTGTATCGGGTGCCAGTGCTATGTGGCTGCAAATGGTATGCTTTTGGGCGTTTCAGATTTATGTAGGGCAGATATATCAGTGGTTCGGGCTGTTAACGTCAATTTTTATGGCAGGTTTGATAGCAGGAGCTCTTTATTCCAAATACAGTCATAAAGCCGTGGCTTTAAATAAAACTTTTTTCAGCAGCGAAATATTGTACCTTCTTTGGATTATTGCATATATAATTATTGTAAGATACCATGTTTTAAACGTTTACAGTTTGGTTGTGTTGTCTTTAGGAACAGGTTTTATTACAGGACTTGAATTTGCCCAACTGATTAAAATATTTGCGATTATGAAAGAAGGCGACAGCAATACGCAGATTTTTTCGTCTGACGCTTTCGGAGGATGTTTCGCCAGTTGTGCCGGAGGGGCATTCATTATTCCTGTATGGGGTATAGAAAAATCACTGCTTTTTATCTTATTTTTAAAATTTTTAATTTTTACATGGTGGCATTACCATAAGAAACATGGATTATAGAACAAAAGCAATCAAAAGAATATTTGCGGCAGTTTTTTTTCTCTTATTAGTCGTTTATGCGCTTCACTCTGAAATATGCGTCGAATATTTCGGCGGCGCGGAAAGAGTTTCTGGCTCATGTGCTTTATTGCAGACTGATAAGACTTCGGTCATTGTCGATTGCGGTACATTTTATCAGGAAGACGAGTTGCCTGTAAATAATGATTTCTTGGATGACAAACTGGCTGAAGCCAAGGCTTTGATTTTGACGCATTCGCATATTGACCACAGCGGAAGAATCCCGTATTTGATAAGCAAAGGTTTTAAAGGAACGATTTATTGCACGCCTGCAACAAAAAAAATTATTTTTGAGTTGTATGACGACGGATGGAACTTTGACGATATGCTCCAAAAATATTTTTGGTCGTCGTCAAAACTTTCAAATATTCAAAATATCGGTAAAGGTACTTTGACTTTGCATTGGTATGATCAATGTAAAAAATCAATCAAAAACATAACTTATTCAGACAAAAAAACATCAATGTCTGTTTTAGAAAAAAGATATAAAATTAATTTTAAACTGTGTAAGAAATGCTTGAAAAGATATTTAAATGAAATATGTCAGCAGTTTAAAGAAGTTCAATACGGGGAAAACACCGTAATATCGGAAGATATTAAATTTGTTTTATTTGATGCCGGGCATATCGTAGGTTCATCCAGTATTTTATTTAACGTATATGATAAACAAAAAAGCAGGAGCATTGTTTTTTCCGGAGATCTCGGCAGCGGCTATTCAAAGATTATCAAAGATAAAACAATTGCTCCCAAGGCGGATTATGTTTTTGTCGAAAGTACTTACGGAAGCTCGTCTAAAAATGTAACTTTTGCGGATTATGGCAGATTTCGGTCTGAAATTGCAAAAGCATTAGAAAAGAAGAATATAGTTTGGATTCCCGCTTTAGCTTTACACAGAACACAAAAAGTTTTATATGAAATTAAGCAGGCTCAAGATGAAGGCATGATAGGTTCAGACGTGAAAATTTTTAGTTTATCTCCATCGGCAAACGGCATAACAAACCAATACGAGCAGGAAATTAAAGAACCGTCAGCTTACAGATGGTTTACGGATGAAATATACCAAAGTAGAACTCTGCTGCCTAAAAATTATACGACGGAAAAACCGAAAAATTTTCCAAAACCTGCAATAATTATTTCTTCAAGCGGAATGATGGATCAGGGGACGTCTTTATATTTGATAAGCAAACTGCTTCCGTTTAAAGATGTAAGCGTTTTCCTTGTCAGTTATGCAAGCCCGCATACTCCTGCCGGCCAGTTAAAAAGAGGAGCAAAATATGTAAAAACAAAATACGGAACGTCAAAAGTGCTTGCAAAAATACAAAGTTTTGATATTTTTTCGGATCATCCGGGCGCAGATGAAGTTATAAGATGGCTGTCAAATCAGGATAAGTATACAAATGTATATTTGGTTCACGGCGACAAAAAGAATTTGAAGGAAGCTAAAAATATTTTAATAAAGAAAGGTTTTGCTAAAACTAAAATTGCTTTGTCAGGAAAGAACATTATTGAATAAGAATAAATATAAGTTTGACAGTTTTCTGTTATTTTTATATACTCTAAAATCTTAATTCAATGCAGTGCTTTTGGTGTGGTGCCCGAGTGGTTAAGGGGACAGTCTGCAAAACTGCCTTTCGTCGGTTCGATTCCGACCCACACCTTGGTTATGCCCGGTTAGCCCAGTTGGTTAGAGCGCTTCCTTGACGTGGAAGAGGTCAGAGGTTCGACTCCTCTATCGGGCATTTTTATACAACCGTTTGTAAACTTTTCAAAACAGCTGTTATCGCGGTAAAAACATTTCTTTCAACTATTGACAAAATAATAAACTTGTTATATAATTAGCACATTCAACATAAGAGTGCTAACAAGAAAATCAAAAAGGCAAATAAAAATAAGCCTAAAAAATAGGAGGATGTTGCAAATGAAAATCAGACCATTAGGTGACAGAATTTTGGTAAAAGCGGAAGAGCCTAAAGAAAAAAAAGTAGGCGGTATTATTATTCCTGATACTGTAAAAGAGAAACCTCAGGAAGGTTCTGTAGTCGCAGTAGGAAAAGGGAAAACAGGCAAAGACGGAAAAGTTATAGAAATGGATGTTAAAGTAGGGGATAAAGTTTTATACGGCAAGTATGCAGGAACGGAAGTCAAGATAGATAACATTGATTATTTGATAATGTCTCAGGATGATGTTTTAGGTATTCTTGAATAATGATTTAAAAATAAAATAAAACGGGGGAAATGCAGTATGGCAAAACAATTAATTTACACAGATGAAGCTAGAAAAGCTATGAAAGCAGGTGTCGATAAACTTGCTAATGCGGTTAAAGTGACATTGGGCCCTAAAGGCAGATATGTAGTTTTGGATAAGAAATTCGGTTCGCCTACAGTTACAAATGACGGAGTTACTATTGCAAAAGAAATAGAACTTGAAGATCCTTTTGAAAATATGGGTGCGCAGCTTGTTAAAGAAGTTGCTTCAAAAACGAATGACATTGCAGGCGACGGTACAACAACGGCGACTGTTTTGGCTCAGTCTATGATAACTGAAGGATTGAGAAATATTACGGCAGGCGCAAATGCCAATCATATAAAAGCCGGTATTGATAAAGCCGTCGGCGCGGTTATCGAAGAAATCAAGAAAACAGCTAAAAAAGTAAACAATAAAGAAGAGATCGCTCAAATAGCTTCGATTTCTGCAAACGATAAAGAAATCGGAAATTTGATTGCCGATGCTATGGAAAAAGTAGGCAAAGACGGTGTTATAACTGTTGAAGAAGGAAAATCTGCAGATACAACCTTGGACGTTGTTGAAGGTATGCAGTTTGACAGAGGATATACTTCTCCGTATTTCGTTACTGATGCGGAAAGAATGGAAGGTATTTTGGAAGAACCTTATATAATTATTACCGATAAGAAAATATCTTCTATGCAGGAAATTCTTCCTTTGCTTGAAAAAGTAGTACAGACAGGTAAAGGTTTTCTTATAATTGCTGAAGATATAGACGGAGAAGCTCTTGCGACGTTAGTAGTCAATAAAATAAGAGGAACTTTAAAAGTTATAGCCGTAAAAGCACCTGGATTCGGAGACAGAAGAAAGGAAATGCTTCAGGATATAGCAACTCTTACGGGAGGAACCGTTATTTCTGAAGAAACAGGACTGAAACTTGACGCAGCTACTATTGATATGCTAGGTCAGGCAAAGAGAGTTGTTGTAGATAAAGAAAATACTACAATAGTTTCCGGAGTGGGAGATAAAGAAGAAATAGGGCAAAGAATAAATCAGATAAGAAAACAAATAGAAGAAACAAAATCTGATTATGATAAAGAAAAATTACAGGAAAGACTTGCAAAATTGGTAGGCGGTGTTGCTGTTATTAACGTTGGAGCTGCAACCGAAGCTGAAATGAAAGCAAGAAAGTTTAAAGTTGAAGACGCTATGAACGCTACAAGAGCCGGAGTTGAAGAAGGTATCGTTGCCGGCGGCGGAGTAGCTCTTCTTAAAGCCCAGTCTGTTTTGGAAAAAATAAAGGCTGCCGATGCTGATGAACAAACAGGTATTAATATAGTTAAAAAGTCATTGGAAGGACCTATCAGACAAATTATTGAAAATGCCGGCATAGAATCGTCAATTATTGTCGACAAAGTAAAAAACAGCAAAGACAATACTTACGGATATAATGCTGACAGCGACGAATATGTCGATATGATTAAATCAGGTATCGTTGACCCTGCCAAAGTAACAAGAACTGCATTGCAAAATGCGGCGTCTATTGCGGGATTAATTTTGACTACTGAATCGTTGGTAACCGATATCCCTGAGAAGAAAGATACTCCGGCAATGCCTCCTATGGGCGGCGGAATGCCACCGATGTATTAATGCATTAATTTTTGAATTTTGAAAAGCCGGCTGTTTTTTACAGCCGGCTTTTTTTATTGCATAAAAAGCTTGACTTTAAAATTTGTAAAAAATATAATAGAAGAGTATGATATCACAAAGAAAGGTTATTATCTCTCTTGCGTTTCTATTTTCTGCTACGGCATCTATGGCTTCAAGTTCTGCTATTGACTATAGAAACGATTTCAGACAATCAGCAGATCTTCCAATTGCAGAATACTTAGATGTGTCAGACATATCAATCAGAACAGAATTATTATTAGAAGGCATTTTTAATAAAACAGACGACAGATGGTATACCGTTCCTGCCGGCGTAAATAATTATTTCAGATATAATTCTGCCGACAGAAGCTTATACAATAAAGACTGGAAAGACAGATGGGGACAAACTTTGTTCTTTGATGTCGCTTTCAGACCAACTGAATGGTTCAGCGCACAGTTCGGTTTGGAATTTATAGGCGATTATGCGTCAAGATATTGGATGACGGTTAATAATCCTCACAGAATGTTTAATGATTCGGAAATATTTCCTAAATTTTCGTGGAATACAGCAAAAGTTGAAGTACATAATGACTGGGCTAAACTGGCTTACAACAGAAATCAGGCTCATTATAACTGGCAATATGAAGGCGACATGTTCAATATTTATCAGGCACACTCAGATCCTTATAATGATTTGAGAGTTACCGGCAGAACTGTTCCTGAATGGTGGCAGTTAAATATGAAAGGCCAGGCCGGTGATATAGAACTTCAGTACGGCGAGCCTATAGTTGATTATAAAGAAGGTTTTTATTTAAAGTATAAAGAAATTTTTGGCAGCAATTTTAATTTTTTCTACGCCGATCATGTTATTCCTTACGGTAAAGAAGGCGAAAGAATGAGAACTGCCGAAGTCAGCACTGATTTTAATATAAGCGGCAGTACTCTTCAATTAGGCGCAATGTACAGGCCGTTCAGAATTAATGAAGAATATGATTACGTGGATTCTGAAGTTCCGGCAGGGCAGGGAACAAACGGTTCAAAATACGTTATAAAACAAGATAAGACCACCATGGCGGATGCTTTCGGCGGATCGGCAAAATTGTCCGTGCCTAAAAGTCTTTGGTTTGATATGGTAACGGCAAAAATTACATATCAGGGATTATCTGCAGGAAATAAACAACAAATAGATGCAGGAGTACAGCAGGCTCTTTCAGAATCACTCACAGGTGCTCTTAATTATATGTATAGGAAACCTTTATTAAGGGCTGTTCCTGCAACGGCAAGTTCTTACGGTCCTGATTTGACTACTGCAAGAGGGTTTAACCAGCCTTTTTGGGTATGGTGGAGAAATCCTTCTACAGGCTGGGATAACAGAGAAACGGATGAATTTGTTTTTACGTTTACTTATGACCCTACGCCTGATACATGGTTTTATTTATATGAGCCTAATACCATTGAAGAATGGAATTTGAATCCGCAGGAAGATTCGCTTGTAACGTTTGCTTCTCAAATAAAACTTACAAGATACTTAGGCGGTACGGATAAACAAATTTACAGAAATGAAAATGATGAAATAGTTTGGGAAAATTTTTCCGGGAATCCTGTTTACGGAGCTTTTCCTTCTGACAGATATTTAGGTTCATTTTATTTCCTGACTAGAATGTTTTTTGAAGACGTAGAAGTTTTATATGATTTTGAAGTAGGCGAAGATGTTGCGACTCTAAGTGCTCCTTATACTCACCAGGAAGCATTTTTAAAAGAAATAACAGGTTATTTTAAAACAAATTTAGGCGTAAATGTTGCGCCTTACAAATTTAAGATAGGATATGCAAAAGATGCATGGGGTCCGGAAGATTGGAATAAAAATTTCGGAGCGACATATGACGAATTATATTATGCCCAGATTTCCAGAGATTTTTCAAAATGCATGACTCTTGGAATTGATTATGTAGCCGGAAGAAAAACTGATACTGTAGTTTTAAAGAATATAGACGGTGATTTAGATTCCAGAAATGAGCTCGGTTCTTTTGACGAAGTCAGAATTTTTGCCAGATTTGTATTTGATGCATTATTTAAATTCGGAAATAATGAAAGAGTTGAAAAAGATGAAATTCCTCCGACGGTTGAATTAAGTCTTGATCCTGAAGTAATAATTCCTTCAAAAGGACAAAAGACTACGATTTATCCTCTTGCAGAGGATGAAAACGGAATAGCGACATGGGAAATAAAACTGCTTAATAAATCTTCAATGGTCGTTTATTCATTTAACGGCAGGGGCAATCCTCCTGAATCTGTAAAATGGAACGGGAAAGATTTTGAAAACAGATATTTGCCTGATGCTGTTTATGATGTACAGCTTATAGTTTCGGATACTTTCGGCAATACTTCAAAATCGAATATATGCAAAGTGAAACTTCTCACTCCTGAAATAAAACTTGATGAGACGGAAAGAGGATTGAAGCTGACATTTGCATCAAAAGTTTTGTTTGATTTTGATAAAACAGACATAAAAGAAAGCGCAGATAAAGTGTTAAAGGAAGCAGTAAGAATATTGAATTCTTATGTTAAACAAAATATAAGTGTTGAAGGACATACGGATTCATACGGTTCTGATGATTATAACCAAAGATTGTCGGAAAGAAGAGCCGAATCTGTTGCTGATTATCTTATCAGAGAAGGCGTAGACAAAAACAGAATAACAACTGTCGGTTTTGGAGAAAAGAATCCGGTTGCTACAAATAAGACGAGTTCAGGAAGAGAGCAAAACAGAAGGGTTGAAATACTTATTTTGAAAGAAGACCAGGGAAAGACAGATACTGTAGAATATAATCTACAATAAAAAATAAAAAGGAGACACAAAAAATGAAAAAAGTGCTGAGTTTATTGGTAGCAGTTGTTTTCGTGGCAAGCGCAGCAGGTGTGGCTTTTTCAGCTCCGGCTCAGAAGAGAACATCTTCAAAAGCTAAAGCAGAAAAAGTTGAAACATCTACTTTTAAGCCTTTTGCAATTTATCTTGAAAATGCTTCAAAAGACAATCATTATGCTCCATCAGGATGGATGGGTGATTTCGGAGATTTGAAACTTAATCAGGCTTGTACAGAAACACCAAGAAGCGGAAATACTTGCATTAAGATTACATATAGTGCAAAGATGACGCAGGGTGCGGGTTGGACAGGTATATTCTGGCAGCAGCCGGCAAATAACTGGGGTGAAAAGAAAGGCGGTTATGATTTAACCGGCGCAACAAAACTTACATTCTGGGCAAGAGGAGCAAACGGCGGTGAAAAAATAGCGGAATTTAAAGTCGGAGGAATCACCGGTGAATATCCTGATTCAGACTCTTCAGCTATCGGTCCTATAGAACTTACAAAAGAATGGCAGAAATATACCATTGATTTAACAGGCAAAGATTTAAGCCATATAATCGGTGGTTTCTGTTTTGCAGCATCAAAAGATGATAATCCAAACGGATTTATAATTTACATAGACGATGTTATTTTTGAATAATTAATTTTTATCCGGGGCAGTTAATCTGCCCCGGATATTAAGGTATAAAATGAAATATACTAAAATTAAAATATATTTTCTCTTGTTTATTTTCGGCAGTTTTATTTGTGCATGTGTTCCGAAATATAATCCTAATGCAGGCGGATATATAGATACAAATAAATCTACAGATGATAATGACAGATCTTTTTCACCTTTTTATGTTTACGAAGATTTTCCTTCGTCAAATAACCATTACGCTCCGTCTGGATGGATGGGTGATGTAGCAAATTTAGATTTTGACAGTTCTTATACTCAGGATACGCAGAAAGGAAGAACTTGTCTGAAGATAAAATATGTGCCTGAAGGGATTAAGCAGTGGGCAGGCGTTTATTGGCAGCATCCTGTGAATAACTGGGGCGATAAAAACGGCGGTTATAATATAACAGGTGCAAAGAAATTGACTTTTTGGGCAAAAGGCGCCCAGGGAAATGAAGTTATAACAGAAGTTAAAATAGGCGGTATTTCCGGTAAGTTCAGTGATTCAGACGTTGCATGGCTTAAAGAACTAAAATTGACTAGAGAATGGAAACAATATACAATAGATTTGTCTAAGTCGGACTTAAGTTCTATTTCAGGCGGTTTTTGTATAGTTTTTTCTAAAAAGGATAATCCGAGAGGGTGCACCGTTTATTTAGACGAGATAAGATATGAATAAAATAAAAATAGCAGTATTATCATTCTTTTTTATGTCATTGTTTGTTTTGGTTTCTTGCGAAAGATACCCTATTAGCGCATTGACAAATATTCCTTCATCAATAGATTCATGGCCTACTACATGGTATTTGTATGACGATACGATAAATACAAAAGGTGCTCTTGCTCCTAAAGTATGGGATAATTCAAGATTTCTTGAAGCCGGAAACGGCTCATTGTCTTTTGATTGTAAAGAATCGCCTTATCAGGGATGGTATTGCATAAAAATGGTATGGTATGATAAGCCTGAACGCATTATATCAGGCTGCTATCCTTATGCAGGATGGGGATTGTCAGCGACAGATCCTGTAGATGTAGGCTCAAAAAGCATGGTTACAAGCGGTTATACAAGGCTTGACTTTGAAGCAAAAGGAAGTTTATCGTCTGGATGTGAAGTAATAATTGAAATTCCTAGACATGACAGCAGTATCAATACCGACAATATCATTATAAATAATACCGGTGCAAACCAGTTGAAGTCTTATTGGCAGACTTTCAGTATTCCTATTACTACAAAAACAACGTCAAACTGGGGAATTCAGCAGTATTATATCGCGATAGCTATGAGAAGATCTTCGAGTTATGTTACAAACGGCGGAACTATATATTTAGATAACATAAGGTTTACAAAGAATTAATTATGATTAAAAAACTTGTTTTATTTATCAGTTGTATATTATTGCTTAATGCTTCATCGGCGCAAAGCGCTTGTTCCGTTACATGTGATTTTTCAAAGTATAATGCTTTTAATGCTTCTGTGCGCTCTGCTGTTATGCCTGGATGGGGTCAGGGATGGAATGAGCAAACAACGAAAGGATGGATAGTGTTCGGCATATTTTCTTTATCTGTTTTCGGAGCATTTTATTATTATAATGCTGCCGAAAGCGATTATGACAGTTATCAGAAAATGGGGTCTATAAACGGTTCTCTTTATGACGATTATAAATCAAAATTAAATAATTCAAGGGCTTTGGGCATAGTAGCAGTCGCTGCATGGTTGTATGCAGTGGCAGATGCTTATCTTGTTGCAAATAAAAAATCAAAATTGTATACATATAATAAAATTGATTTTACGGCATATAATAATGACGGCGTTATGCTGAAATACAGAACAAAAATTTCTTTATAATAGGGCGTTTATGATTTTAAAAAAGGCTTTTTTAACAGGTTTTCTTTTTATATTGATGTTTTCTGCTTTAGGATGCTCTCAGAAAGACAGGTTGGGAGCTAATACTATGACTCTTTCCATTGAACCCAAATCAAATTTTACAATCAATGTGAGCGATGCGTATTCTTTGACGGCAATTGTTAAAAACTCAAAATATGAAGATATTGATGAACCTGTATATTGGAGCATTTCCGATTCCAGTATCGGGGTTTTTACTAATTCAAAGGCAAAAAATACAAATTTTGTTGGTGCCGGCACAGGCACTGCTGTAATAACATTGACTTGTCAGGGTATGCAGACATCTGTAACTGTTACAGTTAATTAAAAAATTAAGGATTTTAATTTATAATTGTATGGGATTACACAATCTCGGTGTCTAACATTTGAGTTTGTGTTTTTTTTAAATTCATGAAAAAATTACTATGTCTTATAAATATTTTATTTTTTATAACAGTTTCTGTAAATGCCGAGTTAGTTGATAAGGCCTATAGAGAACAGTTCTCAAATGATAATTTAAAAAAAAATTATTATAAACTGCAGATGAAAACCGCAAGTTTTTTTGACAAGCAAACCTCATCAGTAAACGGACTTGTTGAAAGTTTCAGAGGAACATCAGTTTATTCCTATGATTTTTTTTCTAAAGCTTTTATTTTAGGCAGCGGAGGAGTTTTGGATGCTCAGTCTTTTATATATGACGGAGCCATAGCTTCAATAGCATATCTTGCCGCAGGACAGTATAAAAAAACAGCAAGTATACTGAAAGTATACCAGAGAGAATTTTATTGTTCTAAAGGCGATAATATAGGGTTATATAATGCATATAAAACCGATGTGCCGAGAAAAAGATGGGGGTTAACTGCCGGTATCGACGGTAACAGGACTCATTTGGGACCAAATATATGGGTAACTATTTCCGCATTGCAATATACGGCGATTACAGGGAAACTTGATTTTTTACCTTTTATAATAGATATGTTAAAGTGGGCTGAAGGCATTAAACATTATCAGTTCAGCAACGGCGAGTTGGGGGCAGCGAGTATGGGGTACGGCTGGCAGCCGCCTGACTGGAGTAAAATATATTCAACTGAAAATGTCGTAGATCATTATGCCGCTTTAAAAATGCTCAGGGATCTTTATTATAATTCAAATGTGGATATAAAACCTTATTTTAAAAAGGCAAACTATAATATTTCCGATGTCGAAAAAGAAATGGCTAATATTGAAAGATGGATGATGAAATTAATTTATGACAAGAAAAAGAAAACTTTTAATATGGGATATAATGAAAGAGGTGTTGATAAAGTTGACGCTTTGGACACTGTTTCATGGACAATTCCGGCTTTAACGCCGGAAAAATTGGAAGAATTGGGAGTGGATCCTTTTTATTTAATGACTTTTGCAGAAAATGAATATTGTGTCGTTGATAAAATAAATGATACTGATATCAAAGGTTATGATTTCACAAATCAGAAAGGAAGAAGAAAAAATTACAGAATGGTGTGGTTTGAAGGAACTTGTTTTCATATAACCGCATTGCAGGTAATGTCAGATTATGCCGCAAAAGTCGGCAAGAAAGACCTGGCAGAAGATTACAGAAAAAAATCTATAAATATTTTAAGCAACGTTGACACTGCTTCGGATTTAGTTGGATTGATAGACGGGGCATTGCCTTATACATCAAAAAAGCCTGACGATAAACAAATTTTCACGACATTTGCCGACGGGTGGGAAATACCGAGAGGCAAAAACGGTTCGTGGGTAGCATCATCTTCTTCGACAGGCTGGCGGTTAATAGCATCGTCGGCTTTCAATCCGTTACATTTCAATAAAGAGTCTGTCACGTATAAACTATTTCAAAAAACAAAATAAAATTTATAAAATATATAATTGTATATTTTATAAATTGACAGAGGCGATAAAATGGTTAAAACAATATGTAAAAGATTGGTTATTCTTAATGCTGTTTTTATTCTGCTGATGACAGTATACAGAACAATCTTTACTGTTTATTATTCGGGCGGTTTGGATTTTTCTATTTATTTAAATGATTTGTTTAAAGCTTTTTTTCTGGGATTCAGATATGATTTTGCGGTCATTGCATACATTAATGCCGCGGTTACGTTATCTTTTATAGTAATATTTTTTATAAACAGTAAAAATGTTTTTGTTAAGTTTGTCAAAACATTAAAATATTATTATATGTTTCTTTTCGGCGGAGTTATTTCGATTTTATGCATAGATTTCGGATTTTATTCTTACTTTCAGAATCATATAAATATTTTAATCTTTGGAGTCTTTGAAGATGATACTAAAGCTTTGTTTTCTACTTTGGCGGAAAATTATCCTTTGATTCTTGTAGCAGTAGGTTTTCTATCAATTTTTTTATTTGTTTTTTTTATGACAAAATTTATTTTGGAAAAAAATATTGCATCGTTTGAATTAAACAGAATTAAGATAAAATATAAGATTTTATTGTCTCTTCTTCTTATATCTTTAAATTTTATTTCTGCAAGAGGTTCTTTCGGATTGTTCCCGTTGGGCGTTGACAATGCGGAAGTGTCGGATAATAATTTTATTAATCAGGTATCAATAAACGCAATATACACTTTACAGGCTGCTTTGGAAGCAAGATCAAAAGAAAACAGGGGTATGGATTACATTGCAAAAATGGGATATGCCGGCAATATAGATAAAGCTTTCAGCGATTATTTATCTTTAAGTATACAAGATATTCCAAAAGACAATCCTGAAAAATCTTTAATAAGAGTTACGAAATATAATAAAAACATAGAAGAAATTAAGCCGAACGTTATTGTTATAGTCATGGAATCTTTGGGAACAGACTTAATGCATTATAACAGTCCTGACTTTAATGTACTTGGCGAATTTAAGAAACATCTTGACGAGGACATAGTCTTTTACAGGTTTTTGCCGGGGCATATGGGAACTATAGGAAGTTTGGAATCGGTTATAACGAACATTGTAAGACTTCCTTTGTCGAAATATTTATGTCAGTCAAAATACGCCTATAACAAATATTTTTATTCCGGGCCTATGCCTTATAAAAATAAAGGCTATGAGGCAATATTCCTTTATGGCGGTAACGCAGGATGGAGAAACGTTTCTTCGTATATGCCGAATTTGGGATTTGATAAAATTATCGGCGAAGGCAGTATGCCTAAAGATTATGAAAGGAACCAATGGGGAGTATATGACGAATACCTGTTTGACAGAATTTTTAATTTGCTTGGAGAAGGCGGAAATAAAAAGTTTATTTATGCTTTGACGACGTCAAACCATCCTCCTTATTCGCTTCCGAGCAACTATAAGTCAACAATGCCGTTGAAACTTTCTCCTGAGTTGGAAAAATCAATTACTGGCGATATGAAATTATCGAAAATGAGATTTGCCACCTATCAATATTCATGCCAAAAAGTAGGTGAATTTCTGACAAGACTAAAAAAATCAAAGTATGCGGATAACACTATAGTTGCAATTACGGGAGACCATAATTTTTGGAGTACTTTTACGTATCCTGTTGAAAGAAAACTGGATGCAATGAGCGTCCCTTTTTATTTGTATATTCCTAAAAAATTAATGCCTGCAAGAGAAAGTATAGACACGTCAATATGCGGTTCGCACAGCGATATAATGCCTACTGTGTACGGAGTATCGTTGTCAAGCACTTCTTATTGCGCTATGGGAACAGATTTGTTTTCCAGGCAGGCCGGGAAAAATACAGCTTCAAATGATTCCGGGCTTATTATGAATAAAGATTTTGCTCTTATATATGATTTCGCTTCAAATACGCAGAAATATTATGTTTGGAACAAAGATAAAAGCAGAGAGATAGTTTTAACAGAAAAGACTCAAGAACATGAAAATATGTTAAAACATTATAAGTCTGCTGTTGCAATTGCTCAATATATGTTGAAAAATGAAAAGGGGAAAATAAAATGAATATCCTTATAACAGGCGGTGCCGGCTTTATAGGTTCAAATATTGCTGATGTTATGATAGAAAAGAAGCATAATGTCGTAATAATAGATGATTTGTCTACAGGGAAAAAACAAAATATAAATAAAAAAGCAAAATTTTATAATTTGTCTGTTACTGACGCAAAAAAAACGGAAAAAGTTTTCAATAAAGAGAAAATAGATGTTGTCATTCATCATGCGGCGCAACTTGATGTCAGAAAATCCGTTGCAGACCCGAGTTTTGATGCCGAAGTAAACATAAAAGGCACTATAAATATTTTGGAAGCATCAAGAAAGAACAATGTGAAAAAAATAATATTTGCTTCTTCTGGCGGAACAATTTATGGAGAATGTCCGAAAAAAGCTCCGAATGAAAAAGCTTTTGCAAATCCTTTGTCTCCTTACGGGGTTGCAAAATTATCGGTAGAGCATTATATTAAATGTTATAATGCGATTTACGGATTGAAATATACGATTTTAAGGTATGCGAACGTATATGGTCCCCGTCAGGACCCATACGGAGAAGCCGGAGTAGTTGCGATATTTATAGGAAGAATGCTGAAAAATGAAGGAATATTTATTTTCGGAGACGGGAAACAGTTGAGAGATTACGTTTACGTAAAAGATGTTGTAAATGCAAATTTGAAAGCTTTAACGAAAGCTGATAATGAAATTATCAATATTGGAACGCATAAAACATTGTCGGTTAATCAGCTTGTGAAAGAGCTGTCGGCAATTACAAAATATAAACAAAAACCGGTATATAAAGAAAAGAGATCGGGTGAATTATTCAAAAGCTTTTTAGATAACACAAAAGCTGAGAAAGTTTTGAATTGGCAGCCTGAAACCGATATAAAAAAAGGACTTCAAGAAACTGTAAATTTTTTTAAGAACAAGTAACCGGAGTAATATTATAATGGTGAACAGAAGTTTTATTGTTTTGGCGTTATTGTCAATCTTGTTTTTTTCAGTAAATATCAGAGCTCAGAGCTTTTATGAAATATGCGGGAAAGCTTCTGCGGATGAAATAAAAAATGCGATAAAGAAAGGAGCAGACGTAAACGAGTCTGACATTAGCAAGAAAACCCCTTTGATGGTTCTCTGCTCAAGCAACGGCAGTTCAGAAGCCGTGCAATTATTGCTTTCTTCAGGCGCACGCGTGAATGCTTCGGATAAAACCGGCAAGACGGCATTGATGTATGCAAGTGAGAGCAATGCTCATGAAAATGTGATAACGTCTTTGATAAAAGCAGGAGCAGACGTCAATGCAAAAACAAAAGAAGGCAAAACGGCGTTAATGTATGCCTGCGAAAAAAATCCGAATATAAAAATAACAGTTCAATTAGTCAATTCTGGAGCAGATGTGAATGCGAAAAGCAATGACGGAATGACTCCTTTGAAATATGCTAAAAAAAACAGATCAGGCGGCTTGATAACGGTTGTTCTTGTACAGGCAGGTGCTAATTCACATCTTCCTGCAGACTTGGAAATATAATGGTTTATGAATAAAGAAAAATTATCAATTATAACGCTTAATATGGTTCCTGAGCTCGGACCTAAAAAAATAACGTCTTTGATTAATTTTTTTGACGGAGCTTATAATGTTTTAAATGCCGGTTTAAAAGATTTGCAGTCAGCGGAGAAAATAACCGGAAAAATTGCCGAATCTATAAAAAAAGCGGCAGATTCCAATATTGCGGAAAAAGAAATTTCTTTGGCAAAAGATAACGGAATAGAGATCTTTGTTTATACGGAAGACAATTATCCTTTACATCTTAAGGATATTTATGATTTTCCTCCCGTACTTTACGTAAAGGGAAAAATTATAAAAAATGACGCGCTGTCAGTAGGAGTTGTAGGTTCAAGAATGCCTACAAATTACGGGAGAACGGTAACATCTTCTTTTTGCAGATATTTTGCAGAAAATGAAATAAGTGTTATATCCGGTCTTGCCAGAGGAATTGATACCGAAGCTCATCAGACTGCTTTAAAATACGGCGGCAGAACAATAGCTGTTTTAGGCAACGGATTGCTGGAGTATTATCCTAAAGAAAATATGAAATTACAGGATAAAATAAGCATCAACAGCGCAGTTATAAGCGAATTTCCTCTTAAGCAGAGACCCGATAAATATCATTTCCCGAGAAGAAACAGAATTATAGCAGGTTTATCAATGGCGACATTGGTTGTTGAAGCTGCCGCTTCAAGCGGAGCTGTCATAACGGCTGAACTTGCCGCTGAATACGGCAGGGATGTTTTTGCCGTTCCGGGACCGATATTTTCGGCTTACTCAAAGGGCCCTAATAATTTGATAAAAAACGGTTCATTAATAGCGTTAGAGCCTCAGGATATAGTAAATGAGATATATTCTCTGTCAAAATGGGTAAACAAAAGAAAGCAGCAGAAAAAATTAAAAAACGAAAGTATGTCAGATATTAAAGATAAAAATAGTATAAATATTTTAAAAATGATAAAATCTTCCGTAAACGGCATATCTGCGGATGAGTTAAGCGAAACTTTAGAAATAAATGTTCCGGAACTTTCTTCGATATTGATAGATTTGGAACTCAATGGTTTTATAAAAGCTATGCCGGGACAAATTTATATAATAAACATTTAAAATCAACGAGGACAAAATGAAATATTTAGTTATAGTTGAGTCTCCTGCAAAAGAAAAAACAATATCAAAAATATTGGGTAATGATTATTTGGTTAAAAGCTCTTTCGGACATATAAGAGATTTGCCAAAGAGCAAAATAGGAATTGACATTGAAAATAATTTTGAGCCTACTTACGTTGCCATGGCGAAATCAAAAAAAGTTATAGCAGATTTAAAAAAATCTGTTGAAAAAACCGATTACGTTTATCTGGCTACCGATTTTGACCGTGAGGGAGAAGCAATTGCATGGCATTTGAAAGAATTACTGAAGCTGTCAGATAAAAATACAAGCAGAATAACTTTCCACGAAATTACTGAAGAAGCTATTACAAACGCCGTAAAAACTCCAAGAAAATTGGATATGTCTTTAGTTGACAGCCAGCAGGCGAGAAGAATCCTTGACAGACTGGTCGGCTACAAGTTGTCGCCGCTTTTATGGAAAAAAATTAAAAGAGGGCTTTCTGCAGGCAGAGTGCAGTCTGTTGCAGTTATGATGATATGCGACAGAGAAGAAGAAATAAATAAATTTATTCCTGTTGAATATTGGTCTGTTACAGCCGAATTGCAAAAATCTAAAGAAAATAATCCTTTTAAAGCAAATCTTATCTCAAAAGACGGCGAAAAATTTGAAAAACTTTCAATAAAAACGGAACAGCAGTCTAAAGAAATATTAAAAGAATTGGAAAATGCGCAGTATAAAGTTTTGTCTGTCGAAGAAAAGGAAAGAAAAAGATCTCCTTATGCTCCTTATACGACTTCGACAATGCAGCAGGATGTTTCAAGAAGGATAGGTTTTTCTCCTTCAAAAACAATGATGGTCGCACAAAAATTGTACGAAGGCATAAATATAGGCAGCCAAGGCGTTGTCGGTCTTATAACATATATGAGAACCGATTCTCTGAATGTTGCCAAGACTGCACAGGAAGATACTTTAAAATTTATAGATTCAAATTACGGTAAACAATTTCTTCCAAAAACTCCAAGATTTTACAAGACAAAGTCAAAAGGAGCCCAAGAAGCGCATGAGGCTATAAGGCCGACTTCTGTCAGAAGGACTCCTGAAATGTTAAAACAGCATCTGACTGCCGATGAGTATAAATTATATAATGCTATTTGGTGCAGATTTGTAGCCAGTCAGATGGCGGATTCAATTTACGATACTGTCAGCGTTGATATAAGCGCAAATAATTATGTTTTCAGAGCAACCGGAAGCACGGTAAAGTTTGAAGGATTTATGAAAGTTTATGTTACTGAAGAAGATAAACAGGACCCGAAACTTCCAAAAATGGCTAAAGGCGATATGTTGGAATTGTTAAATATTCTGCCTGAACAGCATTTTACCGAACCGCCTGCCAGATATAACGAAGCAAGCCTGATAAAATCGCTTGAAGAACACGGAATAGGAAGGCCGTCAACCTACGCTCCTACTATAAAAACGATATTGGACAGGCTGTATGTAAGACTTGAAAATAAAAAGTTTTACCCTACTGAGCTCGGAATTGTCGTAAATAATTTTTTAAAAAACAATTTTAAAGATGTTATAAATTATGAATTTACAGCCGATATAGAAGAACAATTTGACGAGATTGCTGAAAGCAAGATTAAATGGCAGGAAGTTATCAAGAAATTTTATGATCCTTTCAGTTCATATATTACGCAAGCCGAAAATACTCAGAGACAGAAAATAGAACCGAAAATGACTGATGAAAAATGTCCGAAGTGCGGAAAACCGATGATTATAAGAGACAGCAGAAGAGGTCAGTTTATGGCATGTTCAGGCTATCCTGACTGTAAGACGACTTTTTCAATCGATAAAAACGGCAACAAGCTGAGTAATGAACCTGAAGTTACAGATGAAAAATGCCCTAAATGCGGCGCTAAACTGCTGAAAAAAAGAGGGTTCAGAGGTCCTTATTTGGCTTGCGAGCATTATCCTGAGTGTAAGACGACTTTTTCAATCGATAAAGACGGTAATAAAGTGATAAAACCAGAACCTGAAGTTACAGACATAAAGTGCGGAAAATGCGGAAGTCCAATGTTAAAAAGAATCGGTAAAAGAGGTCCTTTTTTAACTTGTTCAGCTTTTCCGAAATGCAGGAATTTACAATGGATAAAACAAGAGACTCAGCCGGCGGCGAAAGCCGTCAAGAAAACGACAAAGAAAACTGCCAAATCAAAGAAATAGAACAATTTATACAATATTTGCAGGCAGAAAAGAATTATTCACAGCATACAGCCAGAGCTTATCATTCTGACATGTATGATTTTGCCGATTTTCTAAATAAATCTAACAGCGCTGACCTTATAAGATGTACAAGAAATATTGTAAGAGATTATTTGGCTTTTTTGTATGACAAACAGCTTAAAAAGTCTTCCATTATAAGGAAATTTGCGGTATTAAAATCTTTTTACAAATTTCTTGTAATAAATAACATTATAGAAATAAATCCTGTTGCCTCTATGTCGAGTCCTAAAAAGGAAAAAAGAATACCTGTCTTTTTAACCGAGAATGATATTCATAAATTGTTTGATTTGCCCGGTATGGAATACAGAGACAGAGCAATGCTTGAACTTTTATATTCTTCAGGTATAAGAATAGAAGAACTGGTAAATATAAATTTAAAAGATATAGATCTTCTTTCGGGCAGCGTAAAAGTGTTCGGCAAAGGTTCTGCCGAACGGATAGTTCCTGTTGGCGACATGTGTCTTGTCGCAATCAAAAATTATATTGATGAAAGAAGAAAAAACGGACAAGATTGTAAAATAAATTCGCCGATGTTTTTGAATAAGTTCGGAGAGAGAATTACTTCGCGCGGGGCCAGAAAAGTTCTGCACGGCTGGTTTGTAAAAGCAGGCTATATGCAAAAAATTTCTCCTCATACCTTAAGACATACTTTTGCTACGCACATATTGGACAGAGGGTGCGATATAAGAAGCGTACAAAAAATGCTTGGGCATAAAAATTTATCAACTACGCAGATTTATACGCATGTAACATTGGAAAGTTTAAGAAAAATATACGATAAAACTCATCCAAGAGGATGAAAATGATAACAGAAAATATAAAAGTGTTAATGGAAGATACCGGCTGCGAAGAATCGGAAGCAAAGCTTGCTCTTGAACTTGCTAACGATAATCTTGAGCAGGCTATAATTAATATCGGAGTAATGCTAAAATATATTACGGCATACAAAGTAAAAATACACTTAAAAAATGAAAACATATTCGGTTTAATACATATTATAACAAACAATAAAAATCTTGATTTGTTAAGGTTTAGTTCCGTTATGACTTATAATCCCGTAATTTACGAGCAGACAGCCACAATGGATTGGTTTTCATTTGAAAAGACAATATATTCTTACCGTTTGGCTGTCGGTGTTACCGAAAAAGAGACAAAAAATATAGAAACAAATTTTAGAGATTTTATATCAAGCAATCTTAAACAGCATAAAATATTGACTGTTAATGATTTGAAAAATATATTTGAAGAATTTTTTATAGACAATGAAATCCAAATGCAAATAGTTGCGGAAGAACTCACTTTGAGAGACTTTAAGAAACTTCCCAACTATCTGCCGGATATTCATTTGGAAACGACTTCTTTTCAGGATATGGTAACAATAGAACTTGAAGTCGTAATACTTGAAGACAACGCAGGAAAAAAAGTAGAAAATATTGCTGTAGGAGATATGGTTCTTGCCAGAATTACCGACGGCAGAGACATATCCCATTATTTGGGACATTTGATAGGCGCCATAAAAGATAATGAAATGATTCCGTTTGCAGTTCCAGTCCATAAAATAAAAGAGCAGGATGACCATTATGATGTTTATGTTGAGTATGCAAATTTAATAACGGGGCGCTCCAAAGTAGCAAAAGGCAGAACTTTAAAAGTTCTTGAGTCCAAAAGGCTTCCTTGGTGGAAAGGACTGTCTTCAATATTTTCACAAAAATAAAAACACCGGAATATTTTTAATTGAGTTTGAAATATGCCGAGGACGAGATTTGAACTCGCACCCCTTTGCAAGGACAGGCTTCTGAGACCTGCGTGTCTGCCATTCCACCACCTCGGCGATAAAAAGGATTTGTTGAGTTTTGAACCTAAAAAATATATCATTTGCACACTATAATGTCAAACAGGGAATAAAAATGAGAAAACAAAACAAAGAAACAGGTTTTTCTGAATTAGTTGATATTTTTAAAAAATTAAGAGGAAAAAACGGATGTGTATGGGATAAAAAACAAACACATGAAACACTTATTAAATATTTGTTTGAAGAATCAAGAGAATTAAAAAAAGCAATATTAAAAAAAGATGTTGAAAATATGAAGGAAGAATTGGGAGATGTTCTGCTTCAGGTTATTTTTCATGCCCAAATAGCAAAAGAGAATAAATTGTTTGATATTTATGATGTGATAGAATGTTTAAACAAAAAAATGATAAGAAGGCATCCTCATGTTTTCGGGAAATCAAAAGTTAAAACTGAAAAAGACGTTATCGACCTTTGGAAAAAGATAAAGAAAAATGAAAAAAAGATTGTGAAAAAATCATTATAATATTGATTTTTGAGTCATAAAAATATATAATTAGCACTAAGTTGGAAGAGTGCTAAAATGATTTTGGCAAAAGGAGCAAAGCAATGTCAGAAACTGTTGATATTAAAAGTTTAAATGAAAAAGTTAAGCAGCAATCTTTGGCAATTAAAGGTTTATTAAATGAAGTTTCAAAGGTTATAGTCGGTCAAAATTATATTATAGAAAGGATGCTGGTCGGTCTTTTGTCAGACGGACATATATTGCTTGAGGGTGTGCCCGGTCTTGCGAAAACATTGGCAGTTAACACGATGGCTAAAGCCGTTTCGGGAGATTTTAAAAGAATACAATTTACGCCTGATTTGTTGCCGTCAGATTTGACGGGGACATTAATTTATGACGCAAAACAGTGTAATTTTAATATCAAAAAAGGACCTGTTTTTTCGAACTTTATTCTGGCAGATGAAATAAACAGAGCTCCTGCAAAAGTTCAAAGTGCTTTTTTGGAAGCAATGCAGGAAAGACAAGTTACCATAGGAGATGTTACTTATCCTCTTCCGGACCCTTTTTTGGTTCTTGCGACACAGAACCCTATAGAACAGGAAGGGACATATCCTTTAGCGGAAGCACAAGTCGACAGATTTATGCTTAAACTTAAACTTGATTATCCTAACGAACAGGAAGAAAGAGCTATATTGGACAGATATTCAACAAGAAAAAAAATAGAAATAAATTCAGTTTTGACTCTAAAAGATTTGGAAGAAGCCAAAAAAGCTGTTGATGATATTTATGTTGACGAAAAAGTGAAAAATTATATAGTTGATATTGTTTTTGCCACAAGAAAACCTGAAAAATATAATCTTAAAGAGTTAAAAAATCTTATAGCTTTCGGAGCTTCTCCGAGAGCTACGATTAACTTAAACTTGGCAGGGAAGGCTCTGGCATTTTTAAACGGCAGAGGTTTTGTAACTCCCGAGGATATAAAAGATATCGGTCCGGATGTTTTAAGGCACAGAATACTTACAACTTATGACGCAGATGCGCAGGAACTTACAAGCGATGATGTAATAAAACAGATTTTTGACGGCGTTGAAGTGCCGTAATCATCGGCAGTAAATATTATAATTCTGGAATCTGGAGATTATAATTGTTAAATTCGGAAATTCTATCAAAGATAAAAAAAATAGAACTCAGATCAAAAAAACTTGTTGATGATGTTTTTTCAGGAAAATATCACAGCGTTTTTAAAGGTCAGGGTCTTGAATTCAGTGAAGTCAGAGAATATGCTCCCGGAGACGATATAAGGAGAATTTCATGGAATGTTACGGCTAGAAGAGACAGGCCGTACGTTAAGAAATACGACGAAGAAAGAGAACAGACAGTAATGTTTGTCGCCGATTTAAGCGCTTCGGGACATTTCGGAAGCAAGGACATTACAAAAAATGAGTTAATAGCGGAATTAACCTCGGTTCTTGCATTTTCGGCATTAAAAAATAATGACCGTGCAGGACTTTTGGCTTTTACCGATATCGTAGAAAAATATATTAAGCCTAAAAAAAACAAGAAACATATATTGAAGCTTATTGATATTATTTTGAGTTATAAACCTCAGAACAAAAAGACAAATATAGAAAATGCGTTAAGATATTTAAACAAATTATATAAAAGAAAAGCTTTGGTATTTCTTATATCTGATTTTTATGATAGAAATTTCGACAAGTTGTTAAAAGTAACGTCGAAAAGGCATGATTTGGTATGCGTTAAAATTTCAGATCCAAAAGAACAAAAACTTCCGTCAAAAGGAATTTTTACCATTGAAGATGCCGAAACGGGGGCTGTGTTTAACGTTGATCTTTCATCGTATAATGTTCGTAATGAATATTATAAAAATTTAAAAGAGCATAATGATTATTTGAATAATATTTTTAAAACCTCAAAATCTGATGTTATTGATATTTCTACGGATAAGCCTTATATATTTGAATTAATTAAGTTTTTTAAGAACAGAGAAAAAAAGGTTCTTAAGCATTATTAAGCGGCTAAATAAAAAATAAAGAGGTTTTTATTATGAAAAAAATATTGCTGATATCGCTTTTTGCTGTAACTGTATTTTTTACCGGTTATAGAAATGTTTTGTGTTTTGAAATAAATCAGGATGAAAAAGATCCGATAGCGCAATACAAAATAGGTATGATGTATTATAACGGCGACGGTATGGACGCAAATTACCACGAAGCGTATAAATGGCTTAAAAAATCTGCTTTACAGGGCAATCCAAATGCGCAGTATGAAATAGGCGGTTTTCATGCAAGCGGTACAGGAAATATTCGCCAAAGTGATGAAGAAGCTGTCAAATGGTATAAAAAAGCGGCTTTGCAGGAACAAAGCGGAGCGCAATTTTATCTGGGCGAAATGTATGAGAACGGAACCGGCGTAAAAAAAGATATGAAAGAAGCATTTAAGTGGTATCAAAAATCCGCACAAAATGCAAATGTTTATGCTCAGTATAAAATGGGCGAACTGTATTATGACGGCGTTATTACTGAAAAAAATGTCGATGAAGCCGCTAAATGGTATAAAAAAGCATCGGAACAAAAAGATAAAAGGGCCCAGTACCGTTTGGGAATAATGTATGAAAACGGAGAAGGGTTGTCACAAGATATAGAAGCTGCCAGGGAATTGTTTAAAGAATCGGCAGAAGCAGGATATGATAAGGCTCAGATGGAATTGGGCGATTATTATTATGATAATAAAAATTATAAATCTGCTTTCAACTGGTACAATAAAGCTGCAAAACAAGGTAATGCCGATGCCGAATATGCTCTCGGAATGATGTGCTATTACGGAGATTTGGGTTATAAAAACTATCCTGCCGCTCTTGAATATTTCAGGCGTGCTTCGGTAAGCGATAAAAAAGAAGCTGTTTATATGCTCGGAGTTATTTATTATGAAGGGTTAAATGTTCCTCAGAATTACCCTCTTGCTTTTGATTATTTTAAAGCTGCAGCCGAAAAATACAATGATATGGAAGGACAGTATATGCTGGGAATAATGTATTATAACGGCGAAGGCGTGTCTCAAAATGAGGAAGAGGCAAAAAAATGGTTTAAACTTTCAGCTGATCAAAAGTATCCGGAAGCAATAGAAAAAATAAAAATTTTATACGAAAAAGAAAAAAACGGCAATGAGACATGCTTTTCAGGGGCATCGTCAGTGATTATAGGCGAGAACGTATCTCTGAATGCCGAAAATGTTACGGTAAAAGAGAAAGATACAGATGAAAGTACGCCGGCATCTGATATAAATTCTGTAAAAATAAAATAAAAATATATGAAAAACAAAATAAAACTGATAACAATCTTTTTTTTCTTGGTATTATCGGTAAACTGCTTTGCTTTTGAGCAGACGCTTTTCCCTAAAGATAATCTCACGGTAGGCGATAAAATTACTTTAAAAATTAAAGCTGAAGGACTAACTGCCGAAAATATTGATAAAAAGAAACTGCAGTCTGCCGATTTCGGAGATTTTGAGTTGCTTGATGTTCAACCTGATTCTGACGGAGCAGTTGCTTTTATTATGACTTCATTCAAAGCCGGAAAAGTTGAACTGCTTTCGGCCGACATAAATTTTACTGTTAACGGGCTGTCAAAATTTATAAAGACAAAAGCGGAACAGATAGAAATTAAAAGTGTTTTAAATCCTAAGAAACCTAGCCGTGATATTTTTGATATAAAAGGAATTTATTCTTTCGGACACAGCGCTTGGTGGTATATTAAAATAATATTGGCAATAATTATTGTTTTGTTTGTGATATATTGTATATACAAGTTTATTAAGAAAAGAAAATCTCCGGCTTTGACTCATAATGAAATAATACGTTCAATACCTCCTAAAGAATACGCATTGTCTCAGCTTGAAAATTTACAGTCGCTGAATCTTATAGAAAAAGGACAAATAAAGGATTATTACGATAAATTGTCTGATATTTTGAGATTTTATATATCAAGAGTTTATAATGTCGACGGACTCGGCAAAACGACGGGAGAACTTTTTGTTCTTTTAAAGGATAAAGTTTCATATGATTATAACAGAGAACTTAAAAATTATTTAATAAACTGTGATTTGGTAAAATTCGCGAAAGTGATACCGTCAGTAGAAACTATAAATGACGATTTTCAAAAAGCAAAAAGTTTTGTGGAAAGGATATGAGATTTTTATACGTATATTTTTTATTGCTGATACCTGTAATTCTTATTTTATTTTTCTTAAAAAGAAAATATTATAAAAAAAGTTCGTTAAAATTTTCTCAGGTTTCTTTTTTTAATAATCAAAAAAGTTTAAGAATAAAACTTTTGATTATTCCTGAAATTTTGATATTGGCAGGGCTTATTCTTGCGATAGCAGCATTGGCAAGACCTCAAAGCTCGTCAAAATATGAAATTTTTCAGGCAAACGGCATTGATATTATGCTTGTTATAGATACGTCTACAAGCATGGAAGCGATAGACCCTTCAGTAAGCCTTTCCAGAATAGAAAATGCAAAAGCAAGAGCAAAAGAATTTGTATTAAAAAGAATGAACGACAGAATCGGAATAGTTGTTTTCAGCGGAATAGCTTTTACTCAGTGCCCTCTTACGCTTGATAAAGACGCTTTAATTAATTTTGTGGACTATATTGATACAAAGATAACTAAAATTGACGGTACGGCTATAGGAAACGCTATAGCGACTGCGGTTAACAGACTTATAAAAACTGACGGAAAAAGTAAAATAATTATTTTGCTTACTGACGGAAACAATAATATGGGTGAAATAGATCCTTTGGTTGCTTCAAACATAGCAAAAGATAATAACATAAAGATATACACGGTAGGCGTAGGCAGCCGGGAAGATTATTATGAAGTTGACGATATGTTTTTCGGAAAAAGACGAGTAAGACCTCAGGGAACAGACTTAGACGAAACTCTGTTAAAAGAAATTGCGGCTAAAACAGGAGGAGAATATTTCTATGCGCAAACGTCAGATGCTCTCTCCTCGGCTTTTGTAAGCATTGATAAGCTGGAGAAAAATACAGTTGAATTTACAAAATCCGTTAACTATAATGAACAATATTTGAAATTTTTAATTCCTGCATTTTGGCTTTTACTTTTTGGATTTATTTTAAAACTTACTGTTTTTAAGAGGTTGCCGTAATGTTCCAAAACATAAATGCATTATCGCTTTTTACGGTTGTTGCCGCGGCGGCGGTAATAATGTTTGTTTCTTATAAATTTTCCAAAAGAACAGTCGGCGAATTTACGGCAAAGACTCTGTGGAAAAGTTTGCTGAGCGTTAATTTTAGAATGAGCTTAATCAAAAACATTTGTTTTATACTAGCATTATTTTTTATTGTTCTTGCAATAGCCAGACCTAAGTGGGGAATGAAAAAAGTAGAAGCAAAATCACTTTCAAGCGATATAGTTATTGCATTGGATGTTTCAAAAAGTATGCTTGCGCAGGATTTAAAACCTGACAGGCTTACAAGGGCAAAAATAGCATTTAAAGATTTAACTGAAAAGTTAAACGGGCAGAGAATAGGTCTTATAGCATTTGCAGGACAGGCGTATTGGCAGTGCCCGCTGACCTCAGACGTTAAAGCATTTGAAATGTTTCTTTCTCTTTTAGATACATCAACAGTGCCTTTTGAAGGAACAAATATTTCGGCTCCGATTGATTTGGCTTGTAAAAGTTTGGAAAAGATTCCGTCAAACGCCAAAGCTGTCGTAATTATTACGGACGGAGAAAGTTTTGAAGGGGATTTGAATAAATCCGTGCAGTTTGCAATAGACAGCAGAACAAGAGTTTTCTGCATAGGCATAGGTACTGACAAAGGAGAGCCGATACCGACTTACGAGAACGGAGAGTTTAAAGAATATTTAAAAGATGAAAAAGGCAAAACCGTTGTCACAAGACTTGATTCTGCAACATTGGAGCAGATATCTTCGGCAACAGGCGGTAAATATTATAATTTGGGGCAGTCTTCGGTTAATGATTTGGCAGCAAGGCTTAACAAACTGGATAAAATAGAGGGTACGGCAAATATATTCAGCAATCTTGAAGAAAGATTTTATTTTCCGCTGTCGTTAGGAATAATTTTTTTGCTGTTTTATATTTTTATACCTGATGTAAAAATAAGGAAATCTAAATAAGCCAGAGATTAAAAATGAAAAAAATATTTTTATTGCTGATGTTTATAATTTTTACTGCTGCTGTCTCTTATGCAAATGATGATATGGCAAGAGGGACAAAACAGTATAAAAGATATAACTTTAAGGAATCGGCCGAAAGTTTCTTAAAAGCGCAAAAAAATAATCCGAAAGATCCTTTTATCAATTATGACTTGGCATGTGCATATTATAAAAGCGGACAATACGATAAGGCTTTGGAATATTATGATGCGGCTTTAAATAATACGAAAGACGCCAATTTGAAAAGTTCGATTTTATACAATATGGGAAATGCGGCTTATAAAGCCGGCAATAAAGAAGAATCTTTAAATTATTATAAATCTTCTTTAAAATTAAACAGTTCAGATATTCAGGCTAAACATAATATAGAATTTATACAAAATGAAAATAAGCAGAATGATAAAAATAATGACAAGGATAACAAGAATAAAAATAAAAGCAAAGATAAGAATAAAGAACAGCAGAAAAACATGGGAGATAAAAGAAAAAACGGCGATGACAATGATAAAAAAGAAAACAATAATAAACAAGACAGACAAGATGATCAGCAAAACAAACAGAACCGGCAGTTGTTAGATTATTTCGATAATCAGGATAAACAGAATCACGATAAAGCAAAAGAAGCGGCTGCCGTACAAAACAGCAAGACGGGGAAAAACTGGTGAGATATTTATGAAAAAGAAAATTATATATGTTTTTATGATATGTCTGATATTTTGCGTATTTTCTTATGCAGACGGTATACAAATGAAATCAAGCGTCAGTTCTACGACTGTTCCTCTGAATGAAGCTTTTCAGCTTACAATTTCAATAAGCGGAGATTCAGTCTCTTTGCCTGATTTTTCTGCTCCGACTTTGAAGGATTTTAATACCTATGCAAGTTCTCAGTCAAAAAACTTTTCAATAGTTAACGGCAAAGTAAGCAATACGGTTAATTATGTTTACACTTTGGGTCCGAAAAAAACAGGAGAATATGAAATCCCTTCTTTTAAGCTTACGTATAAAGGCGTGACTTATGAGACCCAGCCTGTAAAAATGACAATCGAGCCTGCCAAAAATGTAAGTTCTGTTTCTGTGCAAAATACACAGGCCACGCAGTATAAACAGTCTCAGGTATACAATTTTGATACCTCTAAAGCTGTTTTTGTTCAGGCAAATGTTGATAAAAAGACAGCTTACATAAATGAAAAAATAACATATACATTTTCTTTTTATACGTCGGTAAATCTTCTTTCGAATCCGTCATATCAGGCTCCTAATTTCAGCGGTTTTTTCAGCGGACAGACTTCGCAAAATAATTACAGGACAAAAATTAACGGAAGAGATTATATCGTAACAGAAGTCTTCACAGACTTATTTCCTCAGCAGTCCGGAATGGTTACGATAGACAGTTCGGTAATACAGGTTTCAATTGAAGATTTCTCGAAAGAGCAGGATGACTTTTTTTCAAGTTTTTTCAGAAGAGGTAAAAATGTAGAATTATCAACCGATAAAATAAACGTGAATGTTTTGAAGATTCCTGAAAATATCGGAATGGTAGGCGATTTTAAAATCAGCGCCGATGTAAATAAAAAACAGAAAAAGGAGAACGAACCTTTTGATTTGAAAATTGTTATTTCCGGCACCGGCAACATAAAAACTCTGAAAGAGCCGGAGATCGTTTTATCAGACAATTTAAAACAATATGAAACTTCTGAAAAGATTTTAACCGAAAACAATAAAGAATCCGGAAAAGAATTTACTACGCTGATAATGCCGTTAAACGCAGGTGACGGGGAAATAAGAATTCTTCCGGTAAAATACTTTGACCCGAAAACTAAACAAGTAAAAGTTTTGAATGCTCAAGTAATTAAAATAAATGTTTTAGAAGATTCTTCAAATAAGGGAAATAAGGATAATTTATCTTCAACTTTAAAAGATAAACCAGATAATGAAGTGATTGCGGAGCAGCCTCAGCAAAATATAAATTTATCGTTTATATTTAAAGTTTATGCTTTTTTAAAAAAACCTTTGCTTTGGATAGTATCAGGCGTTATCCTTGCGGTACTGCTTATTTTAAAGATATTTTTTAAATATAAAAGTTATGTTAACAGGGATATCCAAAAATTAAAAAACAAAAAAGCTTATAAAAAATCAAAAAAATATTTTCAAAAAGCAAAGAGAAATATTGAAAATAAAGAATTTTACCGGCTTATGTATAAAGGTTTGCTGGAATACTTTGCTTCCGTTCTGGCAAAATCCGCTGACGGACTTACGGCTTATAAAATAAGGCAGGAACTTGAAGTAAGAAGTACTGATAAAGAAACAATAGATTCAATAGAACAAATATTGGAAGAATGTACTACTGCATTATATTCACAGGCTAAAAACAGCGGCGGATTGAATTTATCAGAACATGAAAAGTTTTACAATAAAACTTTCGAGATTTTGAAAAAAATAGATATATGATTGATAAATAAAGCAATAATTTGCAAAACTTATACATAATTTGGTACAATTAAAACATATAGGGTGGCCGTAAGGTCGCCTTTTGTTTTTATAGGAAAAAATATGAATATTATTGAGCAGATTGAAAATCAGCTTCTTCCCGTTGCAATTGCAGAAAATGTTGAAATTATTGATATAGAATACGTGAAAGAAAACGGGCAGAAAATATTAAGGATTTTTATTGACAGCGACAACGGCGTCAATCTTGATTTATGTGCTAGGATGAGCAATTTATTCGGACTCAAATTAGATGAAGAAGATTTGCTGAAAGAGAACTATATCCTTGAAATTTCTTCGCCGGGAATAGACAGAATATTAAAAAAAGAAAAAGATTTTGAAAAATATAAAGGCTTTTGCATAAAAGCAACGACAAATTCTGCAATTAACGGACAGAAACATTTTAATGGTAATTTGGTAGCTGTATCCGGAGGGAAAATCGTGATTGACGATGTAACCAACAGAATTGTTGAAATAGAAATATCCAATATTTTAAGAGCAAATGTTAATACAGATTTTAATGGAGGGGAAAATGTCGGAAAAAAGTGAACTGTTGAATGCGCTTGAAACAATACAAAAAGAAAAAAAGATTCCTAAGGAAGAAATTCTGCATGTTATAGAAAATGCTTTGGTTTCCGCATATAAAAAACATGTCGGTAAAAACGTTAATGTTGAAGCAAAAGTAGACCCTGAAACAGGAGCTATGACGGCATGCGTTATAAAAAAAGTTGAGGAACATGTTACGAATCCTTTGCTTGAAGTAACACCTCAGGAAGCAAAAAAAATCGGACAGACCGCTAAAGTAGGAGAGGAAGTTAAAATCCCTTTAGACACTGATGATTTTTCAAGAATAGCAGCTCAAACCGCAAAACAGGTAATTGTTCAGAAAATAAGAGAATCCGAGAGAGATTCTCTATATGAAGAAATGAAGGGAAAGATCGGCGAAATGGTAAACGGGTCAATATATAAAATAGCAAACAGGAATATCATCGTTGACTTGGGAAGAAGCGAAGCTATTCTTCCTGTTTCGGAACAAGTTTTTAAAGAAAAATTTTCTGTAGGCCAGCATATAAGAGCAATAATAATAAAAGCTGAAAAGAATATTAAAGGACCTAATACTGTTCTTTCAAGAGCGCATCCTGATTTGGTAAGAGTTTTATTCGAATTGGAAGTTCCTGAAATTTATGAAAAAGTTGTCGATATAGTTAATATTGTCAGAGATCCTGGCGTAAGAACTAAGATTTCTGTTGTTTCTCATAACCCTAAAGTCGACCCGGTAGGCGCTTGTGTCGGTGTTAAAGGCGCAAGAATAAAGCCTATTATTGACGAACTTAGAGGCGAAAGAATAGATTTGATTGCCTACTCATCAGATCCTGTCAAATATATTACTGCCGCTCTTTCTCCTGCAAAGGTTTTGAGCGTATCTGTAATTTCGGAAGAAGAAAAGAAGGCTGAAGTTATAGTTGCTAACGATATGCTTTCTCTTGCCATAGGAAAATCGGGACATAATGTCAGACTTGCCGCAAGACTTACAGGATGGCATATTGACGTAAAATCTGAAGAACAAAAGAAGCAGGAAGGCGAACAGAAAGTCGAACAACAGACATCTGCGCTTGAGCAGTTAAACGGCATAAGCGATAAAATAATAGATCTTTTGGTTCAGGCAGGGCTTACCAATATAAAGAAAATAGCTGAGTTGACGATTGATGATTTGACAACTTTGCCTGGCATAGGACCAAAAACGGCTGAAAAAATAATTTCCGCCGCAAAGGAAGTAATTTCTCAGAAATAGGAGTTGATATAATATGACGATTGCAAAAGAACCATCTGTAAAAAAAGATTTAGAAGAAGAAAAGAAAACTAAAAAAGCTGCTGCTGGCAAAACTAAAACTGCTTCAAAGAAAGTAAAAACGTCTGCTTCCGGCGATAAAACTAAGAAAACGGAAAAAGTTTCCGCTGTGAAGAAGACCGGTGTTGTGAAAAAGACAGCAGATGCGGCCGCTTCTAAAACTTCTAAGCAGAAAGAAACAACTCCTAAAAAAGTTAAAACGCAAACAGTAAAAAAAACTAAGATTGTTAAAAAAGAAACACAAAAAAATGATAAGCCTGTTCATACTGTAAAAGGGCATGTACATCATAAAGAAGTTGCAGAAGAGCAGACTAAAGTTGTTCAAAAAGAACAGGCGCCCGCGCCTTCTCAGGAAATTAAAGATGTAAAAGAATCTGTTACCGCTCAACCGCAGCAGCAACAGTCTGTAAAATATATTGTTCATGACCAGACCATTGTTGAAAAAAAAGAAGATATTCCTGTTCAGCAGTCTGTAAAAGCGGAACAAAAAAACGAACAGCCTAAAGAACCTCAAAAAAATCTTCCGTTAATAAATATAAATGAGCTCATAACAGTTAAAGATTTAGCAGAAAAAATGAGTTTAAAAGTCGGTGATATCCTAAGAAAATTGATGTCTATGGGAAGCTTAGCCACTATTAACCAGAGGCTTGATACTGATATTGCCATTTTATTGGCAAATGAATTTGGCTTTGAAGCTAAGCTTGTATCTTTATATGCCGAAGAACATATTGAAGAAGCAAACAGCACAGATGATTCTAAAAGCCTTTTGCCAAGATCTCCTATCGTAACGATTATGGGACATGTTGATCACGGGAAAACATCTCTTTTGGATGCATTAAGGCATAGTAATGTTATAGCAGGTGAAGCCGGAGGAATTACACAGCATATAGGCGCATACAGAGTTAAAACGTCTACAGGAGAAATTACGTTTTTAGATACGCCCGGTCACGAAGCTTTTACGGCTATGAGGTCAAGAGGCGCTGATGTTACGGATATCGTTATATTGGTTGTTTCGGCAACTGACGGAGTAATGCCTCAAACAATAGAAGCAATAAACCATGCAAAAGCGGCAAATGTTCCGATAATAGTTGCCGTAAATAAAATAGATTTGCCTACGGCTGATCCTGAAAAAATAAGACAAGAGTTAAGCCAATACGGACTTCTTCCTGAAGAATGGGGAGGAGATACTATAATGGTTAATATATCTGCGAAACAGAAACTTAATATAGACAGTCTTCTGGAGTTAGTGCAGCTGAAAGCCGAAATGATGGAATTAAAAGCAAATCCAAATAAAAAAGCCGAAGGTGTTGTTGTTGAGGCAAAACTCGATCCTAAAAAAGGTACGGTAGCAACGATACTCGTTCAAAGTGGAACTTTAAAAATAGGCGACAACCTGGTTGTAGGTACGACTTACGGAAAAGTAAGAGCGATGATTGACGAGTACGGCAAAAGATTTGATAAGGCTCTCCCTAGCATGCCTGTAGAGGTATTGGGTATAAACGAGCCGCCTCAGGCAGGTGATAAATTTATAGTATTGGACCATGAATCACAAGCAAGAGAGATAGCAAATGCCAGAAAAGAAAAGGTTAAAGTTGATTCTTTGAGACCTAGACAACATTTATCGTTGCTTGATGTTAACGCAGGTAAAGTTAAAGATTTGAGAATTATTTTAAAAGCTGATGTCCAAGGTTCTCTTGAAGCTTTGTGCGATGCTCTTGAAAGAATGTCAAATTCTGAGATTAATTTAAAGATTATACATAAGGGTGCAGGATCAATTACCGAATCTGATGTCGTTTTGGCAGCCGCTTCGGATGCCTTAATCGTAGGTTTTAATATAAGACCTGACGCTTCAGTGGAAAAATTAGCTGAAACTGAAGGCGTAAGCATAAATGTTTACAGAATAATTTATGAATTAATTGCCGATATAAAAGCTGCAATGGAAGGACTTCTCGATCCAGATACAAAAGAAAGAATTATCGGAAAAGCCTTAGTTAAGCAGGTTTTCAAGCTTTCCTCGGCAGGAACTGTCTCCGGCTGTACTGTTACTGAAGGTAAAGCGCAGAGAGGGGTTAAAATCAGACTTTTAAGGGACAATGTCATAATTTTTGAAGGAAATACCGCAGCTATCAAGAGATTTAAAGAAGATGTGAAAGAAGTTGAAAAAGGATATGAATGCGGAATTTCCATAGAAAAATTTACTGATATAAAAGTTTCGGATATAATAGAATTCTTTATAGTTGATAAGACTGCAAGAAAATTAATAGAGGAATAATTTGAAAGCATATAAAAGATCTACAAGAGTAGCGGAATTAATACAGGAAAAAATGGTTGAAATCTTAAGAGATCTTAAAGATCTCAATAAAGGACTGTTTACTGTCACAAGAGTCAAACTGACCGATGATTTGCAGACATGCAGAATTTTTTATTCTGTAATAGGAACGCCTGAAGATATTCAATATTCGGAAAAAGTTTTAAAAGACAATATTAAACAGATAAGATTTCAACTTGCGCAGTCTGTCAATTTAAGAAGAACTCCTACTATAGAATTTGTATATGACGAGTCCGGAGAAAAAGTCGTAAGAGTTTTTGAACTTTTCGACAGAATAGAACAAGAGAAAAAAGAAAATGAATCTCAATCTAAAAAATAACACGAAAGACGAGATTTTAAAAGCAATAGCAGCAACAATCCGCAAATCAAAAACTTTCTTTATAGCCGGTCACATGAAGCCTGACGGAGATGCAATAGGAGCAGGATTAGCTTTGGCATCTTTATTGAGAAGATTAGGTAAAGATGTTCTCCATTGTTCAACAGACCCTGTCCCTTCGGATATGGCTTTTATGAAAGGCGCAAAAACAATTAAAATTACCGATAAAGTAAGTTCCGCATTTGACTGCGCTGTCATTTTAGAATGTATAGATTTTGGCAGAATGGGTAATATAATAAACCCTAATCAGGTAAAAAATATAATAAATATAGACCATCATTTAGCCCATAAAAATTTTGGTAATATTAATTATGTGGTTCCGGGTTCATCTTCAGTTGCTGAATTAATATATGATGTTTTTTTGGCTTTAAAAGCAGAACCGACAAAAGATGAGGCTGAGAATTTATATATAGGGATAGTTACCGATACCGGAAGGTTTCAACAGTTAAATACTACTTCAAATTCTCATTTTGTTGCGGCAAAGTTGCTTCAGTACGGAGTGCAATCCTATAAAATATGTAAAAAACTTTTCTTAACGACACATATAAATAAATTAAAACTGTACGGTTTTGCTTTGTCAAATATAAAAACTGATGCCGACGGTAAAATAGTTTATATCAAATTAACAAAAGATATGTTTGAAAAATCACAGGCAGTAGATGCTGACACTGACGGGATCATAAATTTTTGTATTTCTGTCCCAAACGCGGTTGTAGGATGTATTTTAAAAGAAATAGATGATAAAACGACAAAGGTAAGTTTAAGGTCAATAGAGAAATTCAATTTATTGGATTTGATAAAAAAGTTTAACGGCGGTGGGCATAAAAATGCAGCAGGATGTACTATCAACGCCGATATAAATACTGCCGCGGAAAAATTAATTGCCGCTTTCAAGGAAAAGATCAGTGCAAAATAATGATTATTCCGGCATGCTTATCGTTAGTAAACCTGCAGGAATAACTTCGTTTAAACTTGTAAGCATAATAAAAAAAACATTAAATGTGAAAAAAGCCGGACATTGCGGGACATTGGATCCTTTGGCAAGCGGATTAATGCTTATTCTTGTCGGCAAAGCAACTAAAATGCAGGACAGTTTTATGAAACAGGATAAAGTTTATCTTGCAAGCATAAAGCTTGGAATGAAAACTGACAGCGGTGATCTCGCAGGTAAAATAATATCAGAATCCGCTTATAATCATGTTACTGAAAATCAAATAAGAAGTGTCTGTAAAAGTTTTGAAGGAGAGATAGAACAGACACCTCCTATGTTTTCAGCTCTTAAAGTTAAAGGTAAAAAACTTTATGAGTTTGCCAGACAAGGTATTACAGTAGAACGAAAAAAAAGAAAAATAACCGTACATTCAATAGAAGTGCTGGATATAAAGGAAAATATCATTAATATCAGAGTCAGCTGTTCCAGCGGAACATATATAAGGACTTTAGCGGAAGATATAGGAACAAAACTTGGCACAGATGCAGTTTTAAACAGTCTTGTAAGAGAAAAAATCGGAATTTATAGTTTGAACGAATCTGTGAAATGTTCATCCGACGGCACTGATAAAAATGTGCTTATTGAAAGGCTTATACGGATTTAATAAATAAAAAATGCATAAAAAAAGAATCCGGCTCTTTAAAGAACCGGATTCTTTTTTTTATAATTATTTTGAAGCTTTTCCCTGATTTGCTACAGCTTCCATAGCTTTTTTTACTGCTTCAGGATCACCGATATAATAGCTCTTTAAAGGCTTTAAATTTTCATCCAATTCATAAACCAAAGGCATAGCGGTAGGAAGATTTAAGTTTACAATATTGGCTTCGCTTATGTTATCTAAATATTTTATCAAAGCTCTTAAACTGTTCCCATGTGCGGCAATAATTATTTTCTTGCCGGCTTTTATGTTAGGAGCTATTTCTTCGTTCCAGAAAGGGATAACTCTTGCGACTGTATCTTTTAAACATTCCGTAAGCGGAATTTCTTTTTTATCTAAATCGTTATATCTAGGATCGTTTCCTGCATATCTCTCGTCAGAAATATCAAGCGGCTGAGGAGGTATATCGTAGCTTCTTCTCCATATCTTTACCTGATCTTCGCCGTATTTTTGTGCAGTCTCGGATTTATTCAGACCCTGTAAACCTCCGTAATGCCTTTCGTTTAATTTCCAGGATTTTTTTACCGGTATCCATAAACTGTCCATTTGGTCCAAAACATTAAATAAAGTTTTTATTGCTCTTTTCAAAACGGAAGTGTATGCCAAATCAAAAGTGAATCCGTCTTTTTTTAACTGTTGTCCTGCTTTTACGGCTTCCTGTACGCCTTTTTCCGACAAATCTACATCAGTCCATCCTGTAAATTTGTTTTCTTTGTTCCAAACGCTTTCTCCGTGTCTGATTAAAACGATCTTATACATCCTTATTACTCCTCCTGTTTTATTGCTTTTATATAAAAAAACTCATCATTATCCGTGATTTCAATATTTTTAAATCCGGCTTTTTTAAACATAAGAATAATTTCGTCATTGCTTTGAAAAATATCTTCAGCAATAACTCCGCCGATTTCTTTATGTCTGTTGTTAACGACAACTTTTGAATCAGAATGAGCAAGCAATATTATAGCATTATTTTTTAATATTCTGAAAATTTCCGATAATGCTTTTTGCTTGTTTTCAAAGTGCGGAAAAGAGTTAAAAATAACCGCTTTTGAAAAAACATTATTTTGCAAATTAATGCTTTCAACATTTGAAATAAAATAATTAATTTTATTTCCGAATTTTTCTTTTGCTTTATCAATCATGCACAATGAAAAATCAAGTTCGGTAATTTGATTGTCTTTAACGTACTGCCTCAAATAAGGTATAAGAATTCCTGTTCCGCTTCCGATATCTATAATATTATCATCATCCTTGAGCGATAGGACCGGCAGTAATATATCTTTTATTTTTTTTTCTTTACAGGGACATAAATCTTCATCCCATGAATCTGCGTTAATATTAAAAAAATGTTTTCTTTTCATAATTCCTCTTTTTTGAAAACAAAACGGATGTAAGAAACAATACGCATGATATCAGTATTATTGTCGCACCAACCGGCAAAGCGGTAACTGACGATATAAATAATCCTGCTATACATGATATAACGGCTATTAAAGAAGATATGACATACATTGTGCCGGTTCTGTATGTAAGCTGATATGCCGAAGCTGAAGGGATAGCTATTAAACTGTATATCAGCAATCCTCCTATAGAATGAAGATGCAGGCTCACTACTGTAGACGATATTATAAGAAGAACGTAAAAAATTAATTTTTCCGGTATTCCGCATGCTCTTGCGATTTCTCTGTTAAATAAAATAGCTAAGATGCCTTTATGGAAAATTATTATGAAAGATATCAATATTATTACGGCGGCAGTACTTAATATAACGTCGTTCCATGAAGCTGTTAAGATATTGCCCCACATAAAACCCAAGACTTCAGCTCTGTAATCTTTAAGCATTCCTATAAATAAAAAAGCAATGCCAAGCATAAAAGAAAACAGAAGACTTATGGATATATTATTGTGTAATTTTGTTTTTTCAGCTACCGGATCAATAAATAATGCGGAAGTTACGCAAAAAATAAATCCGCATAATACGGGATTTATGCCCAATAACAAACCTGTCATTGCTCCGGCAAAAGCAGCATGAGACATAGCCACGCCTATAAACGGTATATTCAACAACAGAATCCATACTCCGATAATACCGCATGAAATTCCGCCTAATATAGACATAATCAAAGCTCTGTTGAAAAAAGAGTAATTAAAAAAATCTAAAAATTCCATATTACAGATTATATAACTCCTGAAATAATTTATTGTCGAAGATTTCTTCTTTCTTTCCGAATTTTACAATTTCTCCGTTTGACATAAAAAGTATCTTGTTGCAGCATGACGGTATCTGCGACAAATTGTGAAGTACTATTAAAATAGTAGCTTTTTTTTGCTTATAAATCTCGTCTGTTACATCCAAAATATCTTTCTGAGCTTTATTGTCAAGATTTGACAAAGGTTCATCCATAAGTATCAATTTTGCTTCTTGTACCAGAACTCTTGCTATTGAAAGTTTTTGAGCTTCTCCGCCTGAAAGTTTTCCTACCGGAGTATCAAGTAATTTAAAAATGCCGACGTTTTTCGCCGTATCTTCAATTATTTGTCTGTCTTTATCTGAGAAATTTTTAAATATTCCGTATTTAGATGAAAGACCGATTGAAATGACTTCTTTGACCGATATCGGAAGAAACGGGTCGAAATAATTATTTTGAGGGATATATCCTATTTGATTTTTTATTTTGTTTGATATTTTTTCATTGAAAATTTCGATTTCTCCGGATGTTTGCTTAATTAGTCCGTTGATTATTTTTAAAATTGTAGTCTTGCCGGCTCCGTTAGGACCTATAACGGCTACACAGTCTCCGCAATCAATTTTTAAATTGATGTCTGTTAAAATTTTTCTTGAACTGTTTGTCGTTAAATTTATTTTTGATAAAGAAACAGCGGTATTCACTTATAGTTCCTTGTCAATTTTTGCTACATTGTCTTTCAAAGTGTTAATATAAGAGCCGCCGAGCGGGAAGTTGCTTATGATTATATGTTTTAATTTTAAATCTTTGCTCAGCACTCTGCCTATATCCGTACCGACTTGCAGATTATCTATTATTAATTTTACTTTTTTTGTTTTTGCCGTTTTTGATAATTTTATCATTTCCGACGGAGGCATGTCTTCGGATTTCCCGTATTCTGTCACAACATCAAAACCAAGCCATTGAAGAAAATCGGAGATTTTGTTATTGCAGACTACTTTTATATTGTACCTCTTGCTGGTATTTTTTGCTATTTCTCCTGCAACATGGTTTACTTTAAATACATAATTTAAGAAATTTTGCTCATAAAATTTTTTATTATCGGCGTCCCATACTATGAATAAATCTTTTATTTCTTCTGCGCCTCTTACGTTTATGTAAGGAATCATTAAATTCCCGTCCGTTTCGAATTCTCTGTAAACAATGCCTAAATTCCCTATTTTGTATTTTAAATTTTTTACCCAAGGCTGCCATGAGTGGTATAATATTATGTTGCTTTTAGCTATTTCTTTCATTAAAACGGGATCAATATCGTTATTGCTCGGGCACATAGTTGGCTGGATTATTGTTATAATATCAACTTTGTCTTTGCAAATTTCGTTTACAAGATTTGCAAGATGTGAAGTCGTTACGGTAATTTTAATTTTTTTTGCCGGGAGCCTGGAATCGGCAAATGACTGCCCGCACATAATATAAAACGATATAATCAGTATTGAAAAAAAAAGTTTATTTCTCATTTTTAGTATCTCTCTTTATTGGGGCTTTTTCAAATCTGTATTCTACTTCACCCTCGGCGATAACCCCGAGTTCTGATTTTACGATTCTATCCATAATGGAAGGCTTTGTTTCAAGGTAATATAATCTTTTTTTATATTCTAAATTAGATTGCTGCGCCAGTTCCATATTTGATGATAATTTATAATATTCTACATACCTTGAAAAAATCTTTCTGGCTGTAGGATTAAACAATAGATACGCGGAAAGTATCGTTATTACTGCGTATATATATATAGGACGTTGTTTCTGGTTCATACGAGTCTCTGCTTTTAAATTATAAATCCGCCGCCGATGACATAACCGTCATAATCATAAAAAACGGCCGACTGCCCCGGTGTAATCGAAGCTTGTTCTTCATCAAAAAGTATAATATTCCCCGAAATTAAAGCGGCAGCCGGTTGATGCATTCTTCTTATTTTGACGTTAGCTCTAAAATCTTTATTCTGTTTGCATGAAACGAAACTAATGTTATCAATTTTTGCAATTCTTGAAAAGACTTCGTTCTTTGTCCCTACAACAACGGTATTCGTCGCAGTGTCTAATCTTAGAACATAGACAGGTTCAGGAGTAGTTATACCTAATCCGCTTCGCTGTCCTATTGTATAGTAAATTAAACCGTTGTGTTTTCCGAGCAAACTGCCGTTTTTATCAGTAATTAGCCCTGAAGAAACTTTCTTGCTGAAATCTTTTATGTTTTTTTTCAAAAAATCTCCGTAGGTTGTTTCTATAAAACATATTTCCTGGCTGTCAGGCTTTTTTGCAACCGGTAAATTTGATTTCTCCGCAATATCTCTTATTTCCTTTTTGGTGTAATCTCCTAGCGGGAAAAGTATTTTTGACAATTCTTTTTGAGTAAGTCTGTAAAGGAAATAAGTCTGGTCTTTTGCCGTATCTTTGGGAATTTTTAATTTATACAAGTTGTCTTTTGTTTCGATTATGGCATAGTGTCCTGTCGCAAGGTAATCATATCCTTTCTCAATTGCATATTTAAGCATTAATCCGAACTTAATTTTTTCATTGCATAATATACATGGATTTGGCGTTTCGGCATGCAAATAAGAGTCTATGAAGTCTGTTATGATTTCATCGTAAAATTCTTTTTGTAAATCCAAAACGAAATGATTTATGTTTAAATGTCTGCATACTTTTTCTGCATCGTCCACAGCTTTTAAAGAACTGCAGTTTTTATGTTTAGAATCATATAGTTTTAACGTAAGTCCTGCAACTTCAAATCCTTGTTGTTGTAAAACTAACGCACAAACTGAAGAGTCTACTCCGCCTGACATTGCAACCAGTATTTTTTTCATATAATATGCGAACTATAAATACGAAAATATATATTCGTGTTACTCCTTTTAAAATAATTTATTATATTATAACAGAATTTTATTCAAATATATAGACGGCATAACCTCAGAAAATAATATAAACGGCAGAATACTGTTCTTAAGAGCCTTTTTTTATCCGACTTGCGTAACCTTGAAAATATAAGAATATTTGCTGTTGAGCAGGTTTTTTATTTGGGCATTCTCTGCCGAACAAAGATCAGGGTCTTGGTCAAGGATTTTCGCCGCCGTATTTTTTGCTGTTTCTATCAGCTTTAAGTCTTTTGCTATATCTCCTGCTTTAAATTCAGGGAATCCGTGCTGTCTTGTTCCTGTAAATTCTCCTGGTCCTCTCATTTTTAAATCTTCAGAAGCTATTCTGAACCCGTCAGTTGTTTTTGTCATTATTTCAAGTCTTTGCGCAGATGTTTTTGTTTTTGAATCTGATATGAGGAAACAATACGATTTTTTCTTTCCTCTTCCGACTCTCCCTCTTAACTGATGCAAAGTTGCCAGTCCGTATCTGTCGGCATGTTGTATTATTATTATTGCGGCGTTTGGAACGTCTATCCCGACTTCTATGACTGTCGTTGATATTAAAACGTCAAAATTTTTATTTTTAAAGCGATTCATGATTTCATTTTTTTCTTTAGGTTTCATTTTTCCGTGCAGTAAAGCGACTTTATTATTTGCGAACACTGTCTGCGACAATAGTTCCGCTTCTTTAACTGCAGATTTCAGCTCAATTTTATCAGATTCGTCAACAAGCGGATAAACGATATACACTTGTCCTCCGCAGGATATTTCTTTTATTGCATTTGCATAGGCAAGATCTTCAGATATGCAGAAAGTTTCTATAGGGGTTCTGTTAGGAGGCAGTTCATCTATTACTGTTATATCCATTTCACCGTAAACGGTCATAGCCAATCCTCTGGGTATAGGAGTTGCCGTCATCATTAATACGTCAGGCGTTATGCCTTTTGATAATGCCGCAACCTTTTGCATCACTCCGAATCTGTGCTGTTCGTCTATTATGATGAGGCTGAGGTTTTTGAATTTCACACGGTCTTCCATTATTGAATGGGTTCCTATAATGATGTCCGTTTTGCCTTCGGCTGTATTTTTAAGAATTTCTTCTTTTTGTTTTTTTGTTTTCAGAGATGAAGATGTGACCATTTCTACACTGACGTTTAAATCTTTTAGGATGTTCTTGAATGTTAAGAAATGCTGTTCGGCGAGAATTTCTGTCGGCACTATAATCGCTGTCTGGTATCCGTTTTCTATTGCCAGCAAAATTGCACTTAAAGCGACGATAGTTTTTCCTGACCCTACGTCTCCCATAAGCATTCTGTTCATTACTGTATTGCTTGTCATATCGGAGAAAATTTCATTAATTGCTTTTTTTTGAGCTTTTGTGAATTCAAAAGGCAATGTTCTTTTGAACGGCGTCAGAAGCGTTTTTTTTATTTGGTATTTTTGAAGTTTTTTAGCAGATTGATTCTTCTTCTTTGCCGATAAAAGAATTATTTGCAGCATCAAGAATTCTTGCAGAGCAAAAGACTGTCTTGCAAGTTCGGCTTCGCGTAAAGTTGCAGGAAAATGTATTCTGTAAATTGCTTCGTTTACGGACATTAACTCCGTATTGGTCTGCAGCATATCGGTATGAGATATTATATCCGGATATAATCCTGACGTTTCGCTTAATGTTTTTTTTATCAGTGAAAGCAAAACTTTTTGAGTTATTCCTGCAGTTAAATTGTATACGGGGATCAATTTATTAAAAAGTTCAGGTTTATCTGAATCTTTTTCCATTACTTCATAATCTTCGACAGACATTTGTTTTTGTCCGAATTTTATTTCGCAGTTGCCGTATAAATAAACGTGTTTCCCTAAAGAGAAAGAAGTCTTTAATCCTGCAAAAATATCAAATTTTGAATAAGGATTCACTTTTCTGAAGAATTGTGCGGATAATATTCCGGTATTATCATCTATTTCTGCGCAAAATAAAGACAGACCTCTTGCGATTCTTTTTTCATAGACGTTGATTATTTTTCCTGAAATGCAGTAATGATTTGAGAAAAGAATATCTTTTATATTTGTATTTTTAGTTCTGTCCTGATAATCTTTTGGGAAAAAAGTAAGCAAATCTTCTACTGTTTTTACATTGAGCTTTAAAAATAGCGAGGCTCTTCGCGGACCAATGCCTTTTATGTATTTAATATCAGAATATAAATTCATTTTTTTATTATACAAAATTTTAGAAAATGATTAGAATTGCATGGTTTTATTTGTATTTGTAAAAATGATATAATTTTAAAATATTAATAGGTACTGTCAAATATAAGGTTAGCATAAATCTTATAGCAGTGTTTTTTTGATATATATTTTATGACAGGAGTATCAAGATAATGACATTTGTTTCAGGGGCGTATTCAACATTACTTCAGATTTGTGCCGTATTATTCGGATTAGGACTTTTAATTTTTATACATGAATTAGGTCATTTTGTCATGGCAAAATTTTATAAAGTCAGAGTTTTGAATTTTGATTTCGGGTTTGGTAAAGAATTATTAGGCTTTACAAAAGGGGAAACAAGATATTCCGTTCGTATGTTCCCTTTTGGCGGAAGGGTTGCCATGGCAGGAGAAAATCCTGATGAATCAAGCGGACAGGAAGGCGAATATCTGTCTCTTGCATGGTATAAAAAAATCATGATAGCTTTCTTCGGTCCTTTAATGAACTATATTCTGGCAGTGTTTTTATTTGCTTTTTGTTTTTCAGTTTGGGGATTGACAACGGTTTCAAAAGAGGCATTTATAGGAGCTTTGGCTTCTGATCAGTCAGCTCAAAAAGCGGGATTGCAGGTCGGAGATAAAATTGTTTCTATAAACGGAGCAGAAATCGCAAATTGGGAAGATATAATTAACAACCTGAAAGAAAGAGCTGAAAAACAAACGGATATATCCGTATTAAGGAATGACAAAAAAATTGATTTTTCTTTTGTAGTTGATAAAAATCCCGTTACCGGTGCCGGTATGCTGGGAATACAGCCTAAAATAAATGTTGAAGAAGTTTCGTTTTTAAAATCTTTCCCTTTAGGAATACAAACATCTGTTTTTCAGTCGACTTTTACGCTCGTTTATTTGTGGGACAGAATTGTTAAATGGGAAAAACCAGAACTTGCCGGACCTATAGGCGTTATACAGGTTATGGCTAAATCTGCAAAGTCCGGAGTCGAAAGTTATATAAAATTGCTCGCGGTAATTTCTGTCGCTCTTGGTCTTTTTAATCTTCTTCCTATTCCGTTAGTTGACGGAGGTATGATAGTTCTGTTCTTTGCAGAAGGAATAATAAGAAAAAAAATTAAATTAAAAGTTATACAAATTTATAATACGGTAGGACTCTCGATAATTTTGGTTATTTTTGTTTTTGCCACTTACAGCGACTTAATAAGATTAGGAATAGGCAAATTATTTCAGTAGTATAAAAAATATTCACGGTGATATAAATGTTTAAAAGAACAGATACTAAAGTAATTAATGTCGGCGGAGTTAAAATAGGCGGTGGAAATCCTATAGCTGTTCAGTCCATGACAAATACTGATACCAGAGACTGGAAGGCTACGGTAAAGCAGATAAAAGAGCTTGAAAATGCGGGATGTGAAATAATAAGAGTTTCTATCCCTGACATGGAATCTGCAAAAAATATCAAGAATATAAAAAAAAACATATCTATCCCGTTAGTAGCAGATATTCATTTTGACCACAGACTGGCAATAGAAGCTATAAAGCAGGGTGTTGATAAGTTAAGAATAAATCCAGGCAATATAGGGTCTGAAGATAAAGTAAAGGAACTTGTAAGAGAAGCAAAAGCGGCTGGAATACCGATTAGGATAGGTGTTAATGCCGGATCTTTAAAAACAGTGCATAATTATTCCACTCCTTTGGAAAAGGCAAGAGCTTTGGTTGCAGGAGCAATGGAACATGTAAAAATTTTGGAGAAATCAAATTTTTACGATATAGCAGTCTCTTTAAAAGCTTCGGATGTCATTACAACTGTTGAAGCTCATAAACTTTTTGCAAAAAAAAGGAATTATCCTTTACATCTGGGAATAACAGAATCAGGATCGATATTCAGGGGAACGATAAAGTCATCCGTAGGTCTTGGAATTATGCTTCAAGACGGCCTCGGCGATACAATAAGAGTTTCTTTGACGGCAAATCCTGTCGAAGAGGTGAGGGTTGCATATCAGATTTTGCAGTCTTTGGATTTAAGAACTACAGGCATAGACATTGTTTCATGTCCTACATGTTCAAGATGCAAGGTTGATTTAATAAACATAGTAAACGATTTGGAAACAGGGTTATCGAAAATAAAAAAAGTATCGGGAAAAAAGAATATAAAAATTGCCGTTATGGGCTGTGTCGTAAACGGTCCGGGAGAAGCAAAGGAAGCCGATTTCGGGATAGCAGGAGGAGTCGGAGAAGGAATATTGTTTAAAAAAGGTAAAATCATAGCAAAGATACCGGCTGATAAATGGGTTGAAAAATTGATATCTTTATACAAGAAAGCTTAAGGAGTATAGGAAATGGGAGAGATTTATTTAACAAGGGAAGGCCGAAATAAACTGATAGACGAAATAGAAAGACTTCAGAAAAGAAAGCCTCAAATTCAGGATGAGATTGCGAGAGCCAGAGAACACGGCGATTTAAGAGAGAATGCCGAGTATCATGCGGCAAAAGAAACTCTTACTAATCTTATGCAGAGAATTGCTGAAATTGATTCTAAACTTTCAAGGGCAAAGATTATCGAAGAACAAAATATAGATCCTAATAAAGTTTTTATAGGAGTTATAGTCACAATAAAAGACGAAGACGGCGATGAATACGAATATGCCATTGTTGATGAAGAAGAAGCAAATCCTGCAGAAATGAAAATATCAATAGGTTCTCCTCTTGCGCAGGGCCTTTTGGAGCATAAAGTCGGTGACAAAGTGGACGTTAATTTGCCGGCAGGCATAATGAAGTTTGAAATATTAAAAATTTCGAGATAATGAAAAAAATATTTGCGTTTTTTTCTCATATTACAAACAAACAGGCTGTCATTTTAATTTTAATGATAGCCTGTTTTCATGCATTAAACACCTTTATGGTCTTAAACCATAATAGTTTTTATTCATATTTAAGCGAAGATGTTACGAGTATTATTGATATGAGCACTTCGTTTGTCCATGAATACAATATCTGCGGACAAATAGTTAACGGAGTTTCTTTTTCTGAAATAACACATACAATAATATCATACTGGAAACCTCCTGCATATTTTATTTTTTCTCTTCCGTTTTTGATTTTAATTTATAATATAAATCTGTTTATAACCGTGCTCAATTTTTTTATATCTGTCGTAACTCTTTTATCTGTTTACGGAATATGTAAAAGATTACATTCCGTCAAGTCAGGACTTTTTGCGTCTTTTTTGCTGAGTTTCTACCCTCTATTTTTCGTTATGCACAGGACTTTTTTTATTGAAACTTGTTTGATGTCTGCGGTTTCTTTGACATTGTATCTTTGTATTGCCGATAATTTTTATAAAAAATATTTTAATGTGCTTTTTGTTATTGTTCTTTTAATCGGATTTCTTACAAAAGAACAGTTTTTTATTTATGTTCCAGTCTTTTTTCTGTTCCTTTTAGGAAAAGAAAATTATAAGAATATTCAAAGAAATATTTTGATAATGAGTGATTTTGCTGCAGCGGTATTATTTTCATATGCCGTATGGTATATTTATAATGCTCCAAATATTTTCTCGCATTTATATAAATATGCTTCCGAAATAATTAATCCTGATAGCTTTTTCTATTTAAAAAGTTTATATTATTTTGATGTTACTCCTGTTATTTTTATTTTATCAGTAATTAGTCTGGCTTATTTTATTTCCATAAAAAAATATTTAAAAATAACGCTATCTTTAATATTTATCATTTTTCTGTTTTCTCTGTCAGGCAATAAAGTTTCAAGGCATATTTTTCCTGCTCTTATATTTTGTTCAATAATATCTTCTTTGTTTATATTTGAAATAAAAAATTATTATATTAAAAGAACTATAATTTTTTTAATATCGATTTTTTTGATAACTCAATTTATGTTAATAAGTTACTCAAACTGCTTGAATTTTAAATCTGGTAATTTTTACGGTTACAATTCTTTTAGGGGAATAACATACTTTGATTATAAACCAAATATGGAAACTTATAAAGCGCAGTATGAAAAATTTAATGCATTGCTTGGTGAAAATTTTGAATATAATACAGCGTTTATTCAGTTTTTTCCTTCGACAGCGTATAACTTTTTAATCTTGCAAAAAGACAGAAGAGGAATTTTGTGCAAAGTAAATGTTTATGATGAAATACAAAAAATAAAAATGGATATAAACAATTATAAAAATATAATAATCAGTTCCAGAAATCAGAATATTTTTGAATCTTTTAATAGATGGCTTTTTAAAAATACAGAATTTAAACAAATAACAATACTGAATATACATAATCATGACAATGCAAAAGTTTATTTGTACCAAAGGTAAAAATGGGTAAACAAATAATAAGTGCATTTTTTATTATTTTCTGTTTGTTATATATATAATTCAGCCATATCCAATTAGTATTCTCTTGGTTAGTTTAATTTTTTTAATAAAAGATTTGATTAGATAAAACTATTAATTGATAAAAATTTATGTTTAAAACAGATAAATTAACTAAAAATATTGATAATCATATAAAAAATTTTAATAATATCATAGAAAATTTTGCTTATAAGTATATATTGATATTGTGCATATTAGTTTCATGCTTTATTAGCATATATTACTCAGGAATATCATTATGGGCAGACGAGCTCTTTTCTGTTGCAAAAACATCTTCTTCAATGTCACTAGTATCTGTCATAAAAGAAGCATCTTTATCAGATTCATGGCCTCCATTATATTATATTTTACTTCATTACAATCAGGCGTTATTCGGCAGTTCGGAATTTGCTCTAAGATTAATATCGATAATATCAAATATATTATGCATTCCTGTTTTATATTTATTTGTTAAAGAATTATATTCCAAAAAAGAAGCATTACTGGCTTGCATATTGCTTTCCTTTTCGCCATTTGCGTTATCTTACAGCGTTGAAGCAAGGGGTTATTCTTTATTTTTATTATTGACTGTTTTGTCATTCTATCTGTTGATTAATTTTTGTAAGAATAAAAACAATAACTTTATCTTATATAGTTATTTAACAATTGCTTTATTATGTACGTTAACACATTATTTTGGATTAATGATAATATTTTTCCAATTATTGTTTCTGTTTGTTAATAATAAAAATATATTAAAACAAAATTATATTACCTTCATAATTTTTATATGCGTTATATTGACGTATCCATTAATTCATTTTGACAAATTGTACTTTAAATCGAAAATTTTTGAACATAACGCTATTTTTTCGTCAGACATATTAAATAGAGATTTTTTTATATTGAAAGAATTAATACCTAATTTTATTTTAAATTTATATCCTGCCGCGGAAAAAATTATATTGTTTAGTTGCTTTTTCTATTTTATTTACAGATTTAAAGAAAAAGAAAACCAAATCGTTTTATTATTCCTTCTGCTGCCTATATGTTTTATAAATTTATTTGCATATGAATTTATGTCTTTCTTGCAAGTCAGATACTTTATTTTCATATTGCCGTTAATATATATAATGATTGCCCGCACTGCGAATAAAATATTACGGAAATATTATTATATCGCGGTATTGTTTATATTAATTTTTTTGTCATTTAATATTGATAAAATAAAAATTTTAAAAACTTCCGTGCATGACAGAGATAATGTGATCTTTTTAAAAGAGAATTTGCTTAAAGACGGCGTTTGTATATTTCATTCAAAATTATATTATATCGATTATTATTTGAAAAAATATAATATAAATAATAATATTGTGACATTTTTTAATCTATCCGAGAAAGAAAAGGAAATAGATAACTTGCTCGACAAAAATAAAATAATTTATATTCTTTATCCTTTCGGCTTAGATAAAAACGACGCAGACGCCCTTTTTCATAAATTTAAAATAATAAGTGTTAATAATGAAATTTATAAGGTTGAGAAACAGACATAATTATCTAGCTTCTAATCATTTCCTGAGCATGTTTTATAGCATATTCTGTAATCTTTTCACCGGATATTATGTTTGCTATTTCTTCTATATGTTCATCTTGATTTAATATTTTTGCTTTTGTGACATTTCTGCCGTTTTTTGTTTCTTTATATATCTTTAAATGAGTGTCAGCATTTGAAGCTATCTGTGCTAAATGCGATATTGAGATTATCTGCTTGTTTTTGGATAATTTTTTAAGTTTTTTACCTATTTTATCTCCGGTTTTTCCGCTGGTGCCGGTATCTATCTCATCAAAAATAATTGTCTGTATATTGTAATGATTTGACATAGTTGTTGCCAAGGCAAGCATTACCCTTGAAATCTCTCCTCCTGAGGCTGCGAGCGACAGCGGATATAATTTTTCGCCTTTATTGGCGCTGAACATAAATTCTATATTGTCATAGCCGCAGTGGGTAATTTCTTGTTGGCGGATATCTATTTTAAATTGTACATTTTTCATATTTAAGTCTTCTAATTCCGCCGTTATATTTTCAGACAGCATTTGCGCGGCTTTTTTTCTTGAAGATGAGAGTTCTTTACATATTGCCATAACTTCATTTTCGGCATTTTTAATTTCTTTATCAAGCTTTTCTATATTAAATTCATAATCTGTCAGTTCGCTGATTTTTATTTTAAGGCTGTCTTTAAAAGTCAAAATTTCATCTATCGAATTACCGTATTTTGACTTCAAATTTTTTATAAGCTGCTGTTTTTCCATCATGTTATTCAAAGTTTCAGGATTTGAATCTATATTTTTTGAAATCTTTTCAATTTCCCTGTAAACATCGTCTATTTGAACAAAAGCATCATTTATAGTTTTTTCGATCACGGCAGTATTAATGCCGAGTTCGGAGAGAATATTTATTTGCTTTATTGTTTTTGAAAGATTGTCTAAAACAGATTTGTCGTCTTTATACAGAGCGGAGCAGATTTCTGATGTCAGATTTTGAATTTTTTCCGCATTTTTTAATTTAGGCAGTTCTGTATCTATTGTTTGTTCGTCATCTGCTCGCAAAGAAGCTTTTTCTATTTCGCTTATCTGATAATTATACAAATCAAGAAGCTTTTCTCTCTCGGAACGGGATGTTTCAACTGATTCTTTTTTGCTTTTTAATTGTTCAAAGAGATGATATTTATCCGAAAGATTTTTAAGAAGTTCTTTGTTTCCGGCGATATTATCTAAAATTTGTCTTTGATATTGCAAATCAAACAGCATATTGCTTTTATGCTGCGCATAAAAATCTATTAAGTATTTGCCGATGTTGGATAACGTATTGATGCTGACGGGAGTATCGTTTATAAAAGCTTTTCCTTTTCCCGATAATTCAATTTGTCTTCGTATTATTATGTCGGCTTCATATTCAATACCGAGATTTGACAGTATTTCTTTTACTCTGATATTGTCAGAAATATCAAAATTCGCAATTATTGTACAAGCTGTTGTTCCTGTTCTTATAACCGAAGTAGCGGCTCTTGAGCCCAAAATCAAATCAATAGAATCTATGATTATAGATTTCCCTGCTCCGGTTTCACCCGTAATAACAGTCAGACCTTTGTTAAAATCAATAGAAATATCTTCTATAAGAGCGTAATTTTTAACAGATATTCCGTTAAGCAATCAGACACCCCATTTTAATTTTGTTTTTAGCGTATCAAAATAAGAATATTTATCGTCTCTGATGAATTTTGCTGTTTTTTCATATAATTTTATTTTGACTTTTTTGTTTTTGCCTAATATGTAACTTTCCTGCCCGTCAATTGAAACAATAAGATCTGTCAGTTTTGTATTTTGTGTAGGTGAAAATTCAAGTATATTTTTTGAATCAATTATCATAGGTCTGTGCGTAAGAGCATGAGGGGATATAGGGTTTATTATAAACAAAGACATCGTTGGATAAACTATTGGTCCGGAAAGAGCAAGTGAATAAGCCGTTGATCCCGTAGGCGTTGCCACAAGCACTCCGTCGCCTTTATAAGTAGAAAGGAAACGTCTGTTTACAAAAGCGTCAATGGATGTAAGTCTGCCGTCATATATTGACCTTACGGCACAATCGTTTAAAGCAGTTGTTTTTATAATTTTCTTTTCAGTAGGTATTTCAATATCAAGCATCATTCTTTCTTCGAAGACGAAGCCGTTTTTGAAAATATTTTCTAAGGATGAATACAATGTATTCAAGTCTGTATCTGTCAAAAAGCCCAAAGTTCCTAAATTTATACCCATAATAGGAATTGAATATTTTGAAACAAGCCTTGCCGTTCTAAGCATTGTACCGTCGCCGCCGAGGCAGATAATAAAGTCAATTTCCGGATTTTTATTTAGTTTTTCCGGTATTTTTTTAATTTTAATATTTTTTTTCTTCAGCCAGTTTGAAATCTGCAAAGAATATTCTTCAGCATTTTCTTTTGAATGGTTAAACGTTATTCCTACGGTATAATTCATATATAACCTTTTATAAATTTGCTATAATTAAACATTATATATAAAAAATAGCTTTAATGCACAATCAAATACAATAAAAAAGCCTTTTGCTTTTTGCAAATGTGTGCATGTATGTTTGAAAATTTTGATAAAAGGAGTAATGATGTTTTGGCAAAAAGATATCGAGTTAATGGATAAAGAGCAGTTGAGAAATACGCAGCTTGATTGTATTAATAAAGAAATTAAAATTGCAAAAAGATCAGAATTCTACAAAAAAAAATTATCAAATATTGACAAAATATCATCACTGGACGATGTAAAAAACTTACCTTTCACGACAAAAGAAGATTTGAGAAATTCTTTCCCTTACGGTTTTTTGGCTACAGATTTACAAAATGTAATCAGACTTCATTCTTCTTCCGGAACCACAGGCAATCCGACGGTCGTTTTTCACACCGCATTTGATATATCAAACTGGGCGAATTTGTCTGCAAGATGTATGTATACTGCCGGAGCCAGAAACAACGATATATTCCAAAATACTATGGGGTACGGACTTTTTACGGGAGGAATAGGCTTCCATTACGGAGCAGAACGTCTAGGGATGTTAACTATTCCTGTAGGTCCTGGTAACAGTAAAAGACAGATTTGGTTTATGCAGAATTTTAAAACGTCGGTAATACATATTTTGCCGAGTTATGCATTAAGACTTTTTCAAACTGTTGAAGAAATGCACGTTGATGTAAAAAGAGATTTAAATCTGAGAATTGCTTTTATAGGCGCAGAACCGCACAGCGAAGAAATGAGAAAAAAAATAGAAGAACTTTATAATATAAAAGCTTTTAACTCTTACGGACTTTCAGAAATATCAGGTCCCGGCGTTGCTTTTGAGTGCGAATGTCAAAGCGGCCTGCATATATGGGAAGATTATGTTTATCCTGAAATAATTGATAAAGACACTTTGGAAGTTTTGCCTGACGGTTGTGAAGGCGAGCTTGTTCTTACTACTTTGCAGAGAGAAGCGATGCCTCTTATAAGGTACAGAACGAGAGATTTGACTAAAATTATATCCGAGCCTTGTGCATGCGGAAGAACTCACAGAAGAATTGCAAGAATTACGGCAAGAACTGATGATATGATGATTATTAACGGCGTAAATATTTTCCCGATACAGATAGAAAAAACAATAATGTCTATACCTGAAGCAGGAAGAAATTATATAATCGAAATTTTTGAGAATAATTTTATGGATAAGCTTTGCATTAAACTTGAAATAGACAATGAAAATTTCGGAGGAACGTTGAGAGATTTGGAAAAACTGCAAAACAGGCTTGAATGTGAGCTGAAGCAGGAGATAGGTGTAACGCCTGTCATAAAATTTGTAGATGCCGGCAGCTTGCCTGTAAGCGACGGAAAAGCAAAAAGGGTTTTTGATTTAAGAAATAAAAATAAATAAAAGCAGGAGTGTTTTTATGGCATATCATTTATCGGTTTTTTTGGAAAACAATCCGGGGAAACTTGAGAGAATTACTAAAATTCTTTCGGATAACAGTATTAATTTAAGGGCTATGTCTCTTGCAAGTTCAGGTGAGTTTGGCGTTATGAAGCTGTTGGTTGATAATCCTGAAAAAGCTTTTGAAGTTTTAAAACAGAATAAATTGACTGTGATAAAAAGACAAATTACAGCCGTTGTCGTTGATAATGTCCCTGGAAGTTTCAATAGATTGTTAAATAAGTTATCTCAGAACAATATTAATATAGAAGACTGCTACGGATTCCTTTTAAGCGACGGAAAAACTGCTGCCATAATTATGGAAATTGATAATACTCCCAATGCGTCGCAGCTGTTATCGGATATCGGATTTGACGTGTTGACTGCTGAAAAAATATACAAATATTAATTAAAGGAATTTTTAAATGATTGCAATTATTTTAATAAGTATTTTTATGGCTCTGATGATAGGTGTGGGAATATGGGGTATGAAGAAAACAACCACTCTGAATGATTTTTTCCTCGGCGGGAGGAATATCGGACCTTTAGTATCGGCTTTTGCTTACGGAACAACATATTTTTCAGCGGTAGTATTTATCGGCTTTGCAGGACAATTCGGATGGATATTCGGCTTGAATTCTCTTTGGATTGCAGTAGGAAATGCTTTTTTCGGAGCTTTTCTTGCATGGATAGTTCTCGGAAGAAGAACCAGAATAATGACTCAGAATCTTGATGTTATGACGATGCCTGAATTTTTGCAGTCAAGATACGGGGGAAAATATATTAAAATAATAGCGGCAATAGTTATTTTTATGTTTTTGCTGCCGTATTCCGCTTCGGTTTTTAAGGGGTTAGGCTATTTGTTTGAAGTTAATTTTAGTATTTCTTTTGACTTTGCTCTTTTGATAATAATGGTGATAACCGCAGTATATTTGATTTTAGGCGGTTATTTTGCGGTAACGGTAACAGATTTTATACAGGGTTTTATAATGTTAGCCGGAGCTGTTTTAATGGCAATTATCATATCAGGAAAGGCTGGAGGTATAACAAATTCAATACAAACAGTTTCTTTGAATTATTATAAACATGTTTACGCTGTAGCAAAGCCTGACTATTTAATGCTTTTTGCGATAGTTTTTATGACATCTTTCGGAGCTTGGGGCATGCCGCAGATGATACAAAAATTTTATTCCGTAAAAAATGAAAAAGTAATAAAACTGGCGGCTTTTACAACTTTATTTTTTGCATTAGTAATAACTACGTGTGCTTATTACACGGGAGCGTTAACTCATGTTTTTTTTGACTCTCCGATTACTGTGAACGGAGTTGCTCAATATGACAGGATGGTACCTGAACTTCTTATAAGATATATTCCGGAATTTGTCGTAGCTTTGATTTTGTTGCTGGTTCTTTCGGCCTCAATGTCAACTTTGGCGTCATTAATACTTGTTTCGGCTTCAAGCATATCAATTGATCTGTATAAGGGGAATATAAATAAAAATATTTCGAGTAAAAATTCAGTTGTTATGATGAGATTTTTAAGCGGTATATTCATCGTTATTTCATACTTTATAGCCAGATATGAGTTTGCTTTTATAGTTATGTTGATGTCTTTGTCATGGGGAGTTATTGCCGGCGGATTTCTTGCTCCTTATATATACGGTTTATATTGGAAAAGAACGACTCTTTTGGGCGCTAAAATAGGAATGATATCAGGGATGCTTACCGCGGTAGTATTATTTTTTGCTCTGGGACCTCAAAAGTCGCCTGTTTCTGCAAGCATTGCCATGATCGTGCCATTTTTTGTAGTTCCGGCGGTCAGTTTGTTTACGAAAAAAGTCAATAAAAGAATTTTAGTGAAAGCATTTAAAAATATTTAAGCAAATTAAATATGAAATTTATTATGTTCAAACAATTATTGAAAACAAAAATATTTTTTTTTATATTATTGGTGTCGGCAGTATTTCTTATTTATGCAAAGACTATATCCTTTGGCTTTACGGAATTAGACGATGATACTTTAGTTTCAAGTAATATTCATTATATATCAAACATAGCAAATATACCTAAGCATTTTACTACAGACTGTTATTACATACATGATTTTCAATATTACAGACCTGTTTTATCTCTTTCTTTTTCAATAGAAGCAATATTATTCGGGAACAATACAAAAATATATCACATAAGCAATATAATATTGTTTATATCGGCAATTTTTTTAATGTATTGCTTATTAGAAAAGCTTCGTTTTAACCGCAGTATAGTTAAGACTATATGTATTTTGATGGCTGTTCACCCTATTTTTACTTCTTGTGCCGTATGGATTCCAGCAAGAAACGATACTCTTCTGCTTATTTTTTTAATGCTCTCCTTAATAAATTTTACTGATTATTTGGTTAAGAATAATACAAAAGATTTAGTCTTATATGTTTTGTTTTTTACTGCTGCCTTATTTACAAAAGAAACGACGATAATCTTAATTCCTTTATATATAATGTTTGTTTTTTGTTTTAATTTAAAGATATCAAAAGAAAAAACATTAAAAATTTTATCAATCTTAATTCCTGTTTTGTCCGGTTATTTTATTTTAAGAAGCATTGCTGTTTTACCGGTAGATATCAGAGAATATTTTGTAAACGGGCATATATACGGAGCCAATATAATAAAAGGGATGATGGTTTATATAGACAAATTTTTTGAACCCGGATACATTCCTGTAATGTTATACGAAATAGTATTGGATTTTAAAATTATGGCAGTAAACATATTTGTCTGCGGTTTGTTGTTTTTTTTGTATTGGAAAAATATTATAAATAGAAAAATTATATTATTTGGTATTGCGTGGTTTGTCGTTTGTTTATTTCCTACGTTTCTTACTCAGGATTATTTGTTTTTAACACACAGAGTCATAATTTCTTCATTTGGAATAATTATGATTTTATCTTTAATGACAGAAAAACTTTTGTTAAAGTATCCTCATATAAAAAAATATCTTACAGTGTTTTGCATTATCGCTGCTTTAATATTCTCTTGTTTTTCATATACAGAATCTGATAAATATAAAAATGCTGATGTTTTTTGGACAAATGCATATGTAGATGCAAAGCAATACCACGTCGTTTATTTTACTCTTGCTAAAAGATATTTATTATATAAAGACTATAAAGCGGCAAAACAGATGATAGAAAAAGCAATGGCTTTGCGCGTGAATGTTACTTATCTTATTGAGTTTGTAAGAATTTCTTTTTTAATTAATCAAAATCTTGAAGAAGCCGAAAACAATTATTTAAAAATATCTGAAAAAGCGGAAGGAAAAAGCTTTTCGTGTTTTTTTGAGTTGTCAAAAATTTATTATTTTAAAAAGGATATTAAAAAAGCGGTTGAATACGCTCAAAAAGCTGTATCCCTGCGAGAAAATGATATTTTATGCCTTGAAAATCTTGCCAAATTATATGCAATAAACGGAGAATATCAGAAAGCTGTCGATACTTCATTGAAACTGGCTGACATTAATAAAGATAACAGAGAATATTATTATTATAATATAAGTTTGTTGTATAAAGATTTAAATAATATCCGACAGTCATTGAATTATATAAGAAAAGCTGTAAAAATATCACCTTATAATCTGGAATATGCAAAGGTATTGAATTCATTAATACAGCAGCAGAAATGATACGATATCTTCGTCATAAATCTCTTCAATAGAAGCGTTTTGATCATAATTTAAGTAATATTCCGCCAAAGCTCCCGTGTCCTGTGTTTTTGAAGGCAGGAAAATTACTGAAGCGGCGACTATAAAAATAAAACTTGCAGCCATTACAAAGTGTTTTTTTAAAGAGTTTGCAAAAACAATGCCGCTGCTTTTCTTTGAATCTGTGATTCTTTTCATCAAAGAGTCTGTAAATGCACTTGATGTTTCAGGTATTTTTAAATCCGAAAGAACTATTTTTATATCTTTAAAATCTTTATAGTTTTCTCTGCATTTCTTACATGAATTTAAGTGCTCCATAAGAGACGTAACTTCTTCAAGAGATAACTTGTTGTCTACATGCAATGAAATCATCACTTCTGCATTTTCACATTTCATACAAGCTTTCCTCCTTTAGCAGTTCTCTCATCTTTTTTCTTGCTCTGAACAAACGTATTTTAACTGTGTCGACATGAATATTTAACATCTGTGCTATTTCTTCATAAGAAAAATTTTCAATATCTCGTAAAGTCAATATAATTTTATAATTATCTTTTAATTTCACAAGAGTATTTTGTACTAATTGCTGCATTTCCCGTTCAATTGCTTTTTGTTCGGTATTATCATCAGATTTTATAAAATCAATTACTTGTTGTTCATCATTATCGTCTGAAAAATTTTCATGCAGAGAAACAATTTTAGTTTTTCTTTTTTTTGCAAAATTTATGGATTCATTAATAACTATTCTGTACATCCAAGTTGAAAAAGAAGATTCAAATTTAAATTTATTCAGAGAGTAAAAAATTTTTATAAAAACAGTTTGCGCAATGTCTTCACAATCGCTTGTGTATCCGCAGAAAGAATATATAATACTGAAAACTTTATCTTTATATCTGTCTACTATATGTCTGAACAAATCTTCTTGCCCTGCAAGGACTTTTTCGATAATATCTTTGTCGTTCATATATATACCGTTTAGACAATATAATATTTAAAAAAGTTACAAAATCTATTCTGCTTTTTTTGTAGTAGTTGAGATATTGGTTTTATCTTCTGTTTTTTTGCCTGCTTTGTTGGCTGTTGTTCTTTTCTGCATTGCAGAATTAACATTGTCATATTTCAAAAGTTCTCTTATTTTTTCAGGAGATGTTTTTTTATAAGAGTTTTCATCTTCTTTTCTTTTTACGCCATCTTTCGTGTATTTACAAGCGGCATTCCACAGCATCCATGTTTTTACATCACAATCATAACATGCTTGTATTTGAGCCTGAATTTCTTTAGGACCGTATTTTACTCCTTTCATTGAGAAATCCTGAAGCCAAGGTCTTATTTTTTCTACAGGTAATCTTTTCTTTGCGCCCTGCAATGCGATATATACGGTTCTGTACGGTTCTTTGTTCGGGTTAGGAATGCCGTATTCTCCGTTTGCGTAATGTGAAGGATAGACCATAGGGCTTATATAATCTACATATTCTGACATTTCGACTATCTTCTGTCCTATTCCCATATCTGTTTTTTCAGTTGTTGTTAATCCGAATACATCAATGGATATTTTTACTCCTTTAGGAGCCAATCTTTGTTTCGCCTGTCTTAGAAAGTCAACAATGGCGGCGGGTGCAGTTGTTGACGAGTGGGTTACTCCGTATCTGCAAAGGCTTGTTTTCCCGTCAGAAGGGAAACGAATATAATCAAATTGAATTTCGTCAAATCCCATATCGGCAGTTTTTTCTGCAAGATCGAGTATATAGTTTACGGCTTCTTTATTATAAGGGTTAAGCCATGTAATGTTTTTACGGTCCTGCCATAAAGTTCCTTCAGGGGTTTTTACGGCCAAATCCGGTCTCTTTCTCGGCATAACATTATCTCTGAAAACAACTACTCTTGCAATTGCATACAGTCCTTTTGCTTTTATCTGAGATAAATATGAAGAAATATCTGGAACTGCTTTTGAATATGCAAGATCTTTTGAAACATTTTTAACTGAAATATGCCCGTCTATTTCTTTAATATCGATTACAACAGTGTTAAGTTCCGTTGTATCAAGCAAATCGTTAAAACGTTCTTTATGTTTAGGCGAAGCAGCCGCATAAATCGACAAATGCATTCCTTTAACATTTCCCGAACGTGAAATTGAATCAGGTGTCTGTTTTACAAGTATTTCAGTCTGTTCTGTCTCCTGTGAAAAAATGTTAACTGATAAAGACAGCAAACAGATAAAAGATAGTACAAAAATGTTTTTTTTCATAAAGCCTCATAATTTATATTTTATTTAAAGAATTTATAACTTTTTCAGCTTCCAGTCTTGCCCAGTTATCGGATTCTATATATTTTGAAATATTATTTGTCTTTAATATTTTATGTTTCTTAATTACTTTTGTAATGATGTCAGGTATTGTGTCAAAAGTTATTTTTTTATCCAAAAAAGCTTTTACTGCTATTTCGTTTGCTCCGTTCATTACTGCGGGCATTGTCCATCCTTTTTTTGCGCAATTATAAGCAATTTCAAGACATTTGAATTTTTTAAAATTCGGTTTATAAAATTCTAATTTTGAAATTTCTGTTAAATCTAAATGCTTAATATAACAATGCTGCCTTTTAGGATATGATAAAGCATATTGAATAGGAAGCGTCATATCGGGATTTGAAAGCTGCGCCATAACACATCCGTCATTAAATTCAACCATGGAATGAATTATTGACTGGGGGTGAATTACGATATCTATTTTTTCTATAGGTATTCCAAAAAGAACAGAGGCTTCAATAGCTTCGAGTCCTTTATTCATCAATGATGCAGAATCTATTGTTATTTTTTTACCCATTTTCCATGTAGGGTGTTCAAGCGCATTTTCTACTGTTATTTTTGAAAATTTTTTGTTTGACTTATAAAAAGGTCCTCCTGAGGCAGTCAAAATAATTCTCTTAACGGATTCTTTTTTTTCTTTTCCTATACATTGGAAAATTGCAGAATGTTCGCTGTCGACAGGAAGGATTTGGACATTTTTTTCTTTTGCTTTTTTCATTAATATATGTCCTGCGGTTACTAAAGCTTCTTTATTTGCAATTGCTATATTTTTTCCGTCGTCTATTGCGCTGATTAAAGGACGTATTCCTATTGAACCTACGACTGCAAAAAGCACAGTGTCAACTTTCGGAATCGTTGCGATTTTTATAAGTCCGTCCGTACCGTAAAAAACATTTACTTTGAAATTTTTATTCTTACACCACGTTCTTAATTTTTCTGAATCTTCTTTGTTTCCTACTGACACAGAATCAGGTTTGAAGCGGATTATTTGTTCTTTTAACAATTCAATGTTGGAATTAACTGAAAGCCCGCATACGTTAAATGATTTTTTTGTTTTTGAAATAAAATCCAATGCCTGTATGCCTATTGAGCCTGATGAACCGAGAATTGAAATATTTTTCATTTTTTTGACCTTTTAACACGTCACATTAATTCATCATTATATCATTTTATGTTAATAAAGAAAATATGTTATCGTCATATATCATTATATTCAGTCTGATATCAGACTGGCAAAAAACATTCTAAATGTTCAGGATTATTAAAAAACAGAGTGTTTACTAAGAACGGAAGAGTATATTTCAAAATCTTTTTGGCAGAAGCATACAAAATATACTTTTGTGATTTTATCAATATTTTGTTTGAGAAAACCGCAAACTGTTTTAACGGCAATATCGCTTGCTTTTTCAACAGGGAATTTATATGCGCCTGTCGAAATAGACGGGAAAGCAATTGTTTTAAGATTATATTTTAACAGCAGTTTTAACGAATTCAAGTAACAATCTTCTAAAATTTTTGATTCATTGCAACTGCCGCCTCTCCATACAGGTCCGACTGTATGGATTATGTGTTTCGCAAACAAATTATATCCGGCGGTTATTTTTGCCTGGCCGCTTTTACATCCGTTTAAAGATTTACATTCTTCAAGAAGTTTTTTGCCTGCAGCTCTATGAACAGCTCCGTCAACTCCGCCGCCGCCGAGTAAAGAAGTATTTGCGGCATTTACTACGGCATCAACATGAAGTTTAGTAATGTCTTCTAATATTAATTCGATAATATCCGGCATATCAATTAATTTTTTGCTTTATCTTTTTATAAAAATAATAAGATAATAAAATATTGGGGCACAAAAAATATAAGAATCAAATCTATCTAACATTCCGCCGTGCCCGGGGAGAATATTGCCTGAATCTTTTATATCACAATCTCTTTTAAACAGTGATTCGGCTAAATCAGAGAATTGTCCTACAACGGATATTACTAATCCGAATATAACAGCTTCTTGAACAGAGATTATATTTTGCATAAATATCTGTCTGCAAAGTATCGCGGTAATTATGCTTGTAACAACTCCTGCAATTGCGCCTTCTATTGTTTTTTTGGGACTGATGAACTGAGCAAGTTTATGTTTTCCGAATTTTTTACCTATTACGTAGGCACCTGTATCTAAAACCCATACAGTTATAAAAAGAAATATTATATATTTCATACCAAAGTTTGGAATATCCCTTATAAGAACCATATGATAGAGAGACCATGTAAGAAAAAATGCTCCGAAACACGTAACGGCTATCTCGCATGAGACATTTTTTATTCTGTTTTTTAGCATTGCAATCAAAAAAATAAAGAATACAGACAGTATCATAACTTCTTGAACATATAAGTTCAGATATAATGAAATATAAAATACCGCTGCGGCCAATGTTCCTAAAATATTCATCGGATTATATTTTTTGCAGATTGAATAATATTCCATAACTGAAAAAATTATTACTGCAAAAAACATGAAGAAAAAAGGCAGTCCTCCCGCATATATGCACAACATTACGACAGGAATTCCTACTAAAGCGGTCAATATTCTCGGTAAAAGCATACTGTTCTCCAAAAAATTAAGTTTAAACATTTCCAAAACGTCTGTTTCTTTTTTGATACTCTAAAATTGCTTTATAAAATTCTTCTTCTGAAAAATCAGGCCAAAAAACATCAGTAATATATATCTCTGAATAAGAAATTTGCCATAAGAGAAAATTCGATATTCTCATTTCTCCTGATGTTCTTATAAGAAGATCAGGATCAGGCAAACCCTTTGTATAAAGTCTGTTTGAAATATCTTCTTCTGTAGGATGAACAATTTTATCAGCGCAAAGAGATTCGAAAGCATGTATTATTTCTTGTCTTGCCCCGTAATTAAGAGCAATATTTAATATTAAACTTTTATTGTCTTTTGTTTTATTGCATACATTTGTGATTTCGCTTTGAACTTCTGCAGGAAATTTCGAAATATCTCCAAGCACCCTAAAAGATATTTGATTTTTCATCATAAGTTCTATTTCACTTTTTAAATAAGAGGTTAATAGCGAACAAAGGAAAGATATTTCTTCATGCGGTCTTTGCCAGTTTTCAGTGGAAAAAGCATATAGGGTCAAAACTTTTATGTTAAGCTTTCTTGCAAGCTCAACAATATTTTTTACAGTTTTGACCCCATTAGCATGACCGATAAATCTTGGTAAGAATTTGCTTTTAGCCCATCTGCCGTTACCGTCCATAATAATGGCTATATGTTTCGGCAATTTTGCTAAATCTATTTTTTCTTTTAAAGACACTTTATTACTTTTGAGCTATTGCTGAAACAGGACATGCAGCTGCACATGCTCCGCAGTCAACACAAGCATCACCTATGGTGTATTTGTTGTCATCTGTTGCAGATATTGCACTTGCCGGACATGTAGATTCACATGCTCCGCAACCTACACAAACTTCTTTATCTATTGCGTATGCCATTTTACTACCTCCGTTTTATTGTTATATTTTCATCAAATCTTCTTCTTTTAATACAACAAGTTCTTCAATTTTTTTTATGTATAAATCTGTAAGCTTTTGAGAATCTACTTCATATTTTTTTCTGTCATCTTCTGTTATAAGTTTATCTTTTTCGGCTTTTTTTATGCCGTCTACAATATGTCTTCTTTCATTTCTTACGGCAACTTTATAATCTTCAGACATTTTGTTTATTACTTTTATTATTTCTTTTCTTCTTTCTTCCGTAAGAGAAGGAATAGATATTCTGATAATTTTTCCGTCATTTACAGGAGTAAGCCCTAAATCGGATTTTAAAATAGCTTTTTCTATTGCCGCAAGCTGGGAAATATCCCAAGGTCTTATTTCTAAAGTTCTGCCGTCAGGAACATTTATGCCGGCTAACTGGTTTAAAGCCATCATAGAACCATAGCTTTCAATTTTTAAATTATCTAAAACGGCAGGATTTGCTCTGCCTGTTCTGACTGTCGAAAAATCGTGCTTCATCTTTTCAATTGTTTTTTTCATTGATTCTTCGCCGGATATTAAAAGCTCTTTCGGTAACATTTTTCCTCCAAATATTAAGAAACTATAGTGCCGATATTTTGATTTTTTAGTATTTTTGCCAAATTACCTTTTTTATGAAAATCAAAAACATAGATAGCAATATTGTTTTCCATGCATAAAAGAAAAGCGCTTGTATCCATTATTTTTAATTTTTTATCTATAGCTTCCTGATATGTTATTTTATCATATTTAACGGCTGAAGGATTTTTTTTAGGATCAGCCGTATAAATTCCGTCAACTTGAGTAGCTTTAAGCAAAACATCCGCTTTAATTTCAGAAGCTCTTAAGGCGGCAGTTGTATCTGTTGTAAAAAAAGGATTTCCGGTTCCTCCGGCAAAAACGACTACATATCCTTTTTCAAGATATTCATCAGCTTTTTGCTGTGAAAAAGTATTGCAGAATCCTGTTACTCCGCATGCAGACAAAACAACAGATTTTATGCCGTTTGCCTTTAATATGTCGGATATTGCTATCGCATTAATTGCCGTTGCAAGCATTCCCATTTTATCTGCCGATACTCTTTCTATTTCTTTTCCGGCTCCTCGCCAGATATTACCTGCTCCTACAACTATAGAAAGCTCAATGCCAAAAGACAAAACAGCTTTTATTTCTTCTGCTATAGTCTGTAGACTTTCAGAGCATACAGATTTATCACAGCTCGATAAAGCTTCTCCTGAAAGTTTAAGCAAAACTCTTTTGATTTTCATTTATTCACCAATTTTAAATCTGGCAAATTGTTTTACAATTATGCCTTTACCCGCTTTGTTGATGACGTCTTTTACTTTTTCTTTGCCTGTAGTATCTCTCATATAAGGCTGTTCTATAAGACAAATTTGCGAATAAAATTTGTCAAGCTTTCCGACAACTATTTTTTCAATTATATTTGCAGGTTTGCCTTCTTCTTCAAGCTGTTTTACATAAATTTCTTTCTCTTTTGCAATTTCTTCCTGAGAAACCTGGTCTCTTGTTATATAAAGAGGCGATACTGCAGCTATTTGCATTGTAATTTCTTTTGTAAGAGTCTGGAAACTTTCTGTTTTTGCAACTTCTTCAGGACATTCAAAATCAGCCAATACGCCTAATGAATTATTCATATGAATATAAGAAGAAATTACGCCTTTTGATGTAAATTTAACGGCTCTTTTCAAAACAATATTTTCTCCGATAGTCGCAATCGCATTGGTAATTAAATCTTTTACTGTTTGCTTATCATCAAATTTTTGCTCTAAAATATTGTCTTGTGATTGTGATTTTATAACATGTTCTGCTATTGAAATCACAAGGCTTTTGAATTGTTCGGTTCTTGCTACGAAATCGGTTTCACAGTTTACTTCTACCATTGCGCCTGTTTTTTTATCATCGCTTATAACAGTATAAACTATACCCTGCTTTGCCGATCTGTCAGCTCTTTTTACTGCAGAAGCAATACCTTTCTCTCTTAAAATTTTGATAGCTGTTTCGATATCATTATTCGCTTCTTTGAGAGCGTTATTGCAGTCTTTTATTCCTGCGCCTGTCATTTCTCTAAGTTTTGATATAAGTTCAATAGACATAGTTATTATTCTCCTTCTTTGACGTCTTCTTTAATGTTTTCAGAAATTTCTTCAGTTGTTTTTGACTGCTCTTCTTCAGTCCCTGCCGCTTCCTGTTTATTTTCAATGCCTTTTCCTTCCAAAACAGCATCTGCTATGACTGAACAGAATAGTTTTACTGCTCTGATAGCGTCATCATTTCCAGGAATCGGATGATCTATTAAATCAGGATCACAGTTTGTATCGCAGACTGCAACAACAGGAATTCCCAATTTTCTTGCTTCTGCCAATGCCGTTGCCTCTTCTTGAGGATCTATGATAAACATCACTTCAGGAAGTTTTTGCATTTGCTTCAATCCTTCGAGTGATTTTTCTAATTTTACTCTTTCTTTTTCTTTCTGTGATTGTTCTTTTTTTGAGAGAACTTGGAAAATGCCGTTTTCTTTCATTGCTTCAAGTTCTTTTAGTCTGGATATAGATTTTTTCAACGTATCATAATTGGTGAGAGTTCCGCCTAACCATCTCTGTGCTACAAAATATGCTCCGCATCTCAAAGCTTCTTCTTTAATAGGTCCCTGGGCTTGCTTTTTTGTGCCTACGAACAAAATTTCTTTACCTTGTGCCGAATAATCTCTTACCACATTATAAACTTTCTTAAGTTCCTTTAAGGTTTTTTGAAGGTCAATAATGTGTATTTTGTTTCTGCTTCCGAAAATATACTTTCCCATTTTCGGATTCCATCTTCTGGTCTGATGTCCGAAATGCACGCCTGATTCCAGCAATGACTTCATTGTTACATTTGCCATAAACTTCTCCTTTAGTTTTTTTCACTTTATAAAAAGTGACCTCCACAAACTTCAAAATTCAAACCCTTAAGAAGGGACTTTTGAATAATTCATTTGTGTGTGAATTTAAGTCCTTAAAAGACTAAACCTGACTGATTATACTAAAAAGATTATGATTTTTCAATATTGTTGAGTACCCGGTATTCTGCGAAAAAGAAAAGTTCTTTTGCAGTATATTGATAAAAATAGTAAAATATATTGTTAATATGTATATTTTAAACAGATAGAGTCTTTATGGCAAAGAAATATCAAATATTTTTATTGATACTGCTTTCTTATTTAACTATTTTCGCCTTTTATCCGGCTCTTTCAGCCGGTTTTATCGATCTTGACGATCCTGTAATGGTTGTTGAAAATCCGTATATAACAAGTTTATCTTTAAGCAATATCAAGGCTGTATTTTCTCAATCGTATTATAAATTATATCATCCTTTGGTTACTTTGTCATATGCTGTAGAATATTATTTTTTTAAACTGGATCCGTATTTTTACCATTTGGATAATATACTAATACATTTGTTTAATACGCTTATAGTTTTTTTTATCTTTAAAAAATTGTCGAAATCTTTTTTGGTTTCTTATATTGTAGCTCTTCTTTTTGCAATACATCCTGTGCATGTCGAATCTGTAGCATGGATAACTGCAAGAAAGGATAATTTATATTCTTTATTTTATCTTTTGTCGATTTTCTTTTATATACACAAAAATGATGATAATTTTGGAAAGAAATTTCTCGCATTGTCAATTGTTTGTTTTATTTTTTCATGTTTTTCAAAGCCTATGGCTGTAACATTGCCGCTAATCTTAATTTTAATTGATTATTACCAAGATAAAAAAATAAAAAACAATATAAAAAATTATATTCCGTTTATCGTTATTTCTTTGAGCTTCAGCATAGTTGCAGTCTGCAGTCATTATTCTCCCGAAGAAAAAGAAATAAGTACATTGTTTTTAAAAGTTGTGGATATTTTGAATGCTCATCATAATCTTTTATTTTATATTTGGAAATGTATTTTTCCCGTGAATTTATCTTGTCTTTATCCTAATTTTTATAATTTGAATACAATGCCGCCTCCTTTTATTTTATATTCTCCCGCGTTGTTGTATCTGATTGCTTTTTTTGTTTTCTTAAGTCTGAAATATACGAAAAAAATATTATTTGGCTTTTTGTTTTTTGTCATAACACTCTTACCGTCAAGCGGAATAATGCCGACGGGAGTCGCTCATGTTGCCGACAGATATGTGTATTTACCTTATATCGGGCTTTTTTACCTTTTCGCCGAATCTGCGGCATATCTTTATAATAATTTCCCAAAAATTAAGAATTTACTGATTTGTATTATTGTATTTTTTAGCGCAGTATTGTTTTTACTTACTTACACAAGAACATCTCTTTGGTCAAATACGGAAAATTTAATGACAGATACAATAAAGCAGTTTCCAAATACTGCTGAGCATGCTTATATAACAAGAGGGATAGTGTATATAAATGAAAATCGTTTAAAAGAAGCCCAAAGCGATTTAGAAAAAAGCATAGAGATTAAAAAAAATAATGCTTATACTGTTTTTCATCTCGGGCATTTAGCCCAATTAAATAAAGATAACGCAAAAGCTAAAAAATATTATTCAAAAATACCGGAAACAAATACTGACTATGTCGCCGTTATAAACAACTTCGCTATAATACTTGCCGATTCAGGAAAATTTGATAAAGCTGTAAATTTGATGGAACAAACAATAAAAAAAGGAAAGTTTAATATTCCCGATTATTTTTATTATACTCTTGCCATATATTACTACAAGATAAATAATATTGATAAATCTTTAAATAATTTTAAACTGGCAGTGGAGAAAAATCCTTATAAAGCTCAGTATTATTTAGCGTTGATGGAAATTTACCGCGAACAGAAAGATTTTGAAAATTTTGGGAAAACCGCAGCTCTGGGACTTAAAAACATTAATGATTCTGTAGATATAATGAATATGCTTGGAAAAGAATATTTTGCAAATGGATATTATGATTTGTCTGAAAAAATATTTTTACAGGCTGTTGAATTAAAGCCGAATAATCATATGGGATATTTCTTTTTGGGAAATATAGCTGCATTAAAAAGGGAATATAAAAGAGCCGTAACATATTATACTATGGCAATATTGGTCTCTAAAGAAAACGGTGAATATTATTATAAGAGAGCTGCTGTATACCTTGTGCTTGGAAAATATGAACTGGCAATGGAAAATATGTCTAAATCCGCAGAAAAAGGATTTTATATAGATGATGAATTTAAAAATGAAATAAAAAAACTAAAAGAAAAAGGAGATAAGAAATGAAACAAATTTTAACAGCAGTGTTATTGTTTTGCGTTCTATTTACTGCCGCTCCGGAATTGGCATATGCTCAAGATTTATCTGTGAGCCAGCGCATAGAACAAATTTATACAAATATCTCAAAAAACGAAATAGTCGTAAAAATTGTTGATTCTTTTAAAACAGGTTGGGAAAAATTTAAAGTATGGTTCAATAATTTGCCTGGTATTAGGCAGTATAACGAATCCGTTTATTCAGACAAAAATTGGAAAAAAACAATGAATTCGATGGGAAAGGAATATACGCCTTATTTAAAACAGGACAGTGCCGGGGTAAAGCAAATCAGAGACGGTAAAAAACAATGGGACAATTTATAATAAGGAAGATAAAATGGATATTATTTATATCATTGTCATAGGATTGTTCACTATAGCAGGAGTAATTGTCGGCTATTTTATATCGTCTAAAAAAAACGACGTAAAATTTATAAAAAGCGAATTGGATAAAAAAGATTTGCAGCTTCAACAGCAAAGAGCGGAAAAAGAAAATTTGGTTAGTAAAAATCATGAGTTGGAACAAACAGTGCAGAAAATTTTTATAGAAAAGGAACAGCTTGAAAAATATAAAAAAGATTTCGAGTCCTTGCAGCAGCAAAATAAAATTGAATTTGAAAATCTTGTGAATAAAATTATTGCCGAAAGTCAGAATAAAATAAAAATTACAAACCAGGAATCAATAAGCAGTATTTTAAAACCGATTCAGATAAATATAGACGATTTTAAAAAACAGATATCTCACTTTGTAGAGCAAGATAATAAAAGAGAAGGCGCGTTAAAAGAGAAACTGGAAATGCTTGTGTCAAAAACGAACGATGTGAGTTCTAGCGCTTACGAATTGACAAATGCAATAAAAGGGGAATCTGTAATCAGGGGAAGTTGGGGAGAAGAAACAATAATCGATATATTAACAAATTCCGGACTTGTGATAGGTAAAAATCTTTTTATACAAACTCAGCTTAAAGATAATAAAAGAACAGATATAATGATAAAACTGCCTTCCGGGAATACCATTATTGTAGATGCAAAAACTATTTTTGTAGATTATGAAAAATATATTAATAAAACGGATCATAAAGAAAAACAGGAAGCTCTTAAAAATCATATCAGACAAATAGAAACGGTAATTGAAGATTTAAGCAGTAAAAAATATCCTGATCAGTTGCAGGAAAACAGCGAGCTTATAGAACCAGACTTTACGTTAATGTTTGTAAATCCTGAAAGCGCTCTTTCAATCGCTTGCCGTGAAAAACCGTTTTTGACAAGCAACGCATGGAAGAAAAAAATAGCGTTGGTTTCAGCGACGTCGTTAATAAACACAATAAATATAATAGTTAAATTATGGGAAGCTAAGCAGCAGTCAGATGAAGTTGAAAGTATTAAAGAAAATGCGCAGAAACTGATGACTAAATTCAATAATTTTCTTATAAATTTTGCCGAGGCTCATAAAAAGGTCCAGGATGCCGTTGACAGTCTTAATACTGCAAGAAAACATATTGACGGTGATTCTGGAGCTATATTGCCTGTAGCGCAAAAGCTTGCAAATATATATCCAAGCGCCGTTACGCAAAAGCAAGATAAAAGACTTTTGCAATCTCAGGGATATGTTTATGACGGCGACAGGAAGTGAAAATGTTTTTTAACAGGAATTTATTGTTGGCTGTAATTTTTATGACATTATTGTCGTGTAAAATGCATAACGGCGGCAATATTCAAAAAAATATAAGTGATAAGTGTTGCGATATGTATGTTACGACAGGAATAGGAGATGCAATATACTTAAATCCTGTTCTTGCATGTGATAATGCGTCATCGTCGATAAATACTTTGATTTATAACGGTTTGCTGAAATATGATAAAGATCTTAATCTGGTTTGTGATTTAGCGGAAGATTATAAGATTTTAAACAATGGTTTATCAATTTTGTTTAAATTGAAAAAAAATATTTTATGGCATGACGGGCAGCCTTTTACCGTTCAAGATGTTCAATTTACATATCAAAAACTTATTGACGAAAAAACAAAAACTCCTTTTTCTTCAAATTATCTTATGATAAAAGAATTTAAAGTAATAGACAATTATTCTTTTATCGTAACATACGATCGTCCTTTTGCTCCTATTCTTGAAAGTTGGTGTATCGGAATTATTCCTAAACATATTTTTGAAAAAGAAGATATAAATACGTCAAAATATAACAGGATGCCTGTCGGCACAGGTCCTTATATACTTAAGAAATGGATAACAGACCAAAAGATTATTTTAGAGGCCAATCCGAAATATTTTGAAGGGAAACCTTATATTGCTGCTTATTTATACAGAATAATACCAGATCAGTCGGTTCAGTTTTTAGAATTAAGAAATGAAACAATAGATGAGCTTTCGTTGACATCGGACCAATGGAATGCGTATGACGTTTTTTTTAAGAATTACAAAAAATATAGATATCCGGCTTTTAGTTTTACTTTTTTGGGATTCAATTTGTTGAAAGAACCGTATAACAATGTGAAGTTTAGACAGGCTGTAAGCCATGCGATTAATAAAAAAGATATTATTCAGGGTGTTTTGTCAGGAATAGGAAAAGAGGCAAACGGAATATATCCTCCTCAGTCATGGGCATATAAAGAGATAAAACCTTACCAATATGATAAAGCAAAAGCCGTAAAGTTATTGTCTGATATAGGTTTTACAAAAGATAAAAACGGGATGTTATTATACAAAGGACAGCAGTTCGAAATAAATATCATTACAAATCAGGGAAATAAAGCAAGAGAGCTTACGGCACAGATTATACAAGAGCAGCTTAAGCAGATAGGTTTAAAAGTAAATGTAAGAATTTTAGAATGGAGCACTTTTATTAACCAATATGTCAACGAGAAAAATTTTGATGCGTTGATTTTGGGATGGAATACGGCTGTTGATCCGGACCAATACTCATTATGGCATTCCGAACAAACCAATAAAGGGCAGTATAATTTTATGTCGTATAAAAACAAAGAAGTAGACAGTCTTCTTGTAAAAGGAAGAAGTACTTTTGACAAGTCAAAAAGAATAAAAGCATATCATAGAATACAGGATATAATGAGAGATGATATACCGTGCATATTTTTATATTATCCTGAAAATTTAGTGGCAATACATAAAAGGTTTAACGGAGTTGAGCTTGCTCCGGCAGGCATAGGATGGAATTTTAATAAATGGCGCGTAAATAAAAAGGATATTAAATATTTTAATATAAATTTATATGATTAATTACAGAGATTTTTAATAGTGAGACAAAAAATAATTTTGTTTTTATTAATATTGTGCTGTTGTATTTATATTTATGCGGAAAATTATTCTGCGGATATATATATATCTACAGATTCAGTAAAAATCTCAGATGATACAAAAATCGAGAAGCTGTTAAACAATGACAATATAAATTCAAATTATCCTGCCGAAGTGAATAATTTATCCGTCTCAACGCCGTCTGTTTCTTTTAATGTAACTCAAAGTACAGATGTTTTTGATTCAGCATCAATATATGTTTCTTCCGAAACGGCTTTAGTTTCAGTATCGTCAAACACGGGAGTTGCAAATTCATCCGCGGCTGTACAAAATAATAATATTTTAGTTTCGACAGTATCAGCAGTCGGGACTATTGAAAATTCTTCAAGCACAGTAATAGAGGCTCCGTATTTAACTGCAAAAGATATGATAACTGTTTCAACTGCAGCTTTTCCAGTCCAGAATTCAACATCGACAGTGAAGCAAAAAAAGATATCTGTTTCCTCAACAACATTTGACGAAAATGATTTGGGAACTTATTACCAGTCAGGCGCTATTATAGAAGAGTCAAAAAAAGAGAGTTTTTATGAGCTTGCCGTTCCTACCACGACGTCTCAAAATATAGCAGGAAGAGAAGCACTGGATAAAATTGAAAAAATAGAAGAGAAGAATGAAGATAAATTGTTAAAATCAACTTCAACTTTTATTCCTGATGAAAAGCCGGAGCAAAAAGGAAATAAAAAACAAAATGTCGAAAATTCATCTGCTTCAGGAAGCGTGATTTCAAATCTTCCTTTTCAATCGCAGCTGCTGCTTTCCGGGAGAAAGCTCATAGGCATAGATTATGCGGCTACATTGTACGATAAAGAAGAGTCCGGAAAGAGAACGAATTCTTCATCGTTTTCAATGAATCAGGAATTGCAGATGAAAATAAAAGGAAAGGTCGGAAGCAAACTCGACCTTAATATTGATTTTGACGATACTCAAGATGATAAAAAAGATATATCTATTGTGTATAAAGGAGATAAGGATGAATTTATACAGCAAGCAGCGTTCGGAGATATAGATATTTTGCTGCCAAGCACTGAATTTTCAGGATATTCAAAACAGTTATTCGGAGCTAAGATAGATACAAAGTATAAAGGTCTCTCTACAAATGCATTTTTTTCTAAGACAAAAGGATATTCTGAAAGCAAACAGTTTAAAGGAAATACAAAAACCGAAAAGAAAACAATAGCCGATACGGCGTATGTCCAATTAAAATACTATTACATAATAAAAGATTCTTCAAAGAGTATCAAGCAGGGTACGGCAAAAGTTTATCTTGATAAAGGTAAAGTTTCAGCATCAGATTATATAGTCATTTCCACATCAACGCCTTTACAATATATGAAAAATTTATCGTATGCACCTTATAGCGGAAACTTCATCAAACTTGTGGCCGGAACAGATTATACGATAGATTATAATACGGGCGTTTTAACTTTCAAAAATACTTTGTCAAAACAGTATGTGGTCGCCATAGATTATCAGTTTACGGACGGGACATGGCTGTCAGACAGCAGCACGGTTTCTGCCGGAAGTCCGCAGGTGATAAAAGACGTCAACAATACTTCGTCATTATCAACTGAGCTGTACACTTTTTACAGCCTCGGCAATTATCAAATTACTAAATATAACGGCAGAGATAATTTTATACTTGAAGTCAGGGATTTGAATAATTCTGTTCCTGTGATAATAAATCCGGGAGGCAAGTCTGTCCCTAAATTTCCGAATGTTGACGGTTATGATTCAAATATTAACGTTGATTTCGATAACGGAATATTTAATTTACAGCCTATAGACGGTTTGCCTATGCATGACGATTTGTACACTTCAGCTACTCACAGATATAATTTTATTACGGAATATCAATATAAAGTAAAAATATTTAACCTTAGAAGCGATATCGTCCCTATGTCTGAAAAAGTGGTAATAGACGGCAAAACATTAAAAATAAATGACGATTATACCATTGATTACGATGTAGGTATAGTAACTATTTTAAAAGAAGATCTTATAAAAGAAAGTTCGGTTATAGATATTTCTTATGATTATTCTCCTCTGGGAGGAACTTCTGCAGGATCTACTCTTGTAGGCTTAAGATCTCAATATGATTTTAATAACAATATATCTGTCGGAGGAAGTTTTATTTATGAATTCTCCGCTCAGGAGACTGCTTTGCCTGATTTATATAATACTCCTTCAAGTACGTTCGTCGGAGAAGTAGATACTAAAATTAAAGATGTAGACGTTACTGACGGATTGAAAATGTCTCTTTCTGCCGAATATGCAAAAAGCCAATATATAGAAAATACGACCGGAAAAGCAATTGTTGAATCAATGGAGGGAGCTAAGCAGGAAGATTCATTGGCTTTGATATACGACAATTGGTTTTATTCATCCACTCCAAACAGTATTGCAACAGGTTATGACATAAGTGCTTTGACATGGAAAAATTATGATGTGGAGAAAAAAACTATAGATCCGAATCTTGAAATTATTTCAGGAGAAAAACAGCAGGTTATGGATTTAACTTATGATCTTACTGCATGCGAGCATGTCTCAATGGCTCAGATAGTTTCTTCGGCAGGATATGATTTCTCGGATAAATTGTATTTGGAAATATGGATAAAAGGAGATTTAAATAATACCACGGTTCAGCTTGATTATGCATCTTCAATAAATGAAGATTCCGACAGGAATTCAGTTCTTGATACAGAAGACACTAACGGAGACGGAATAATAAGCCCGTGGGAAGATATAGGAAGAAGTTTTAAAAATAAAACTGCTGCTTACGGAGTATCTAAGATAGGGGCAAATAACGGTAAACTGGATACAGAAGACATTAATACAAACAATATTTTGGACAAGTATGAATCTAATCTTAACAGTTTTATTTTAAACGATTATGCTGATAAAACAAAAACTACCTGGCAGAAAATACAAATTCCTCTGAATCTTACAACCGATGCTGACAAAGATTTGTGGAGAAATATAAAAATTGCAAGAATAACTTTGTCCGGAGACAGGCAGGGAATCATGACAATAGGCAAAGTTTCTGTCGTCGGGAACAAATGGACTTCAATTAAATCTAATTCGTTAAGCGATTTCGAAATATCTTCAATAGGCAGAGATGATCCAAAATATGTATCATTGCTGACGAATTCTGATTATCAAAGTTTATACGATATAAATGCCGGTACTGTAAGAGACGAACAATCGCTGGATTTGCTTTATGACTCGAGTTCTTCAAATGATGAATTTTATGCAAAAACAACGTATACAAGCGCGATAAATATTTCAAATTATGAAAATTTTAAATTTTTCCTGTATGTTTCTTCATCCACCGCGATTTCTTCCGGCAATGAAAGCGATTTCATAATGAGAGTCGGAGGAGACAGCGATAACTACTATCAATATACGCTGCCTATAACCGAAGATTTAAAAGGTAAATGGACGTTAATTTCAATAAAACAAACAGGATATGGAGCTACTGCTGAATGGAGCAGCGAAGATACTCATATTTCAAAGACAGGAACACCTTCCCTGCAGCAGGTGTCTTTTATTCAAACCGGGATAAAAACAAAACAGGCTGATGCCGGTGAAATTTGGGTAAATGAAATACATGTAAAGGGAGCTAAAAGTAAAGACGGTAATGCTTGGAAGGTCGGACTTAATTTAAAATGGGACGGAACCGGCAACGTCGGTCCGGTTACTTTGGATTTGAACAGAAAAAGTATAGACAAGGATTTTGAAACATTTGCTCCGGGCACTTATAACAGAGAATATCTGGAAGATTATGCAGCCGTTACTTTTAAAGGCATTAATCTTGACGGCATAGAAGTTTTGCCTTTAAAAGCTTCTCTTACTAAGACTAAAACTATTACGCCTTTAGCTTTGGAAAATCAATCCGACACGGTTTCAGTTCTTGACGAAGGAAGAGTTGTCGCTTATACAGGACAGGCGGAAACAGTTTTGTCAGCCGGTACTGATTTACCTAAAATTTCTCTTCAATATACAAGAGCAATTAAAGACACAGAAAAAATAGAAAGGCTTGAAGATGCCGAGACTGTATATGCAAATTTGATCTACTTGAATCCGGTTGAGTTAGATATTCTTCCTACAAGTATTACATGGGATTATAAAGTTAAAAATTCATTTTATAAAGTATATCCTGATGAACCTATTCAGGATTCAAATACTTTTTTAGATTTGGATACTTTCAGAAAGTATATGGATGTTGATGATTTCTTAACTCTTGAAAAAACTGAAACTTGGGGATTTAAGACTCCTTTTAAGATATTTGACAAAGTTATATTTTCTCCGGGATATGTTCTTACAAAAGTCAATGAAAAAAATAAAGAATATTTTGAAAAACAGGAAGTAGATTATGATAAATCTTTGAATCAGGATATAGGAGCAAGTTTAAATTTCCAGGTTGCCAAATGGTTTCAGCCAAGTGTTATTTACAGCGTTAATACAAAGGAAACTTATGATTTAAATTACAGCTCGGATACGGCAAATATTATTTATCCGGGGCAAAAAAAATATATAGAAAGGACTGGAACTACAGAATTTACATGGAACCTTCAGGCAAGAGATATTGTAAATTCGCCGTATTTAAAATCGTTGAATTTTACAACGTCTTACAGAATGCAGGATTCCGATGCTTATTCAAATGTTGAAAAAGATTTTTCGTCAATAGGTTTTGCGGTCGATAAATTGTGGATAAGAGGCAATTTAATGAAAGATATTTTGCCTACTTATTCTACGAGTACGTATACTGTAAAAAGTGTTGTTCAGAGAGACGACAGGAGAATTATCGGTAGATACAATCCTTTTGAAACTTTTGATTTACAGGGAGCTCTTTTGCCTATAAAAACTATGACTTTAAGCTTTACTTTTACGGAAGGTGAGGAAGAATCGTACATTACCGGAACTTATAAAGATGCATATACAAAAACATGGCCTGATATATTAATCGGATTTTCAAGACTTGAAAAAATATTTGATACGCAGCTTATTTCAGATACGCAGCTGAATCTTAAACATAACAAGAAAACAAGTACTGTTGCAAATGCTTCTTACGAAGACAGCATAATGTACGGCGGAGATTATAAATTTAAAATTTTAAAAAAAGTTGACACTCTTTTTGAAACAGCAATAACTACGACACAAGAAACTGATCTTTCAAAAAGAATATTAATCGGCGAAGGTGAAACTTTTGAATGGGCGGTACAGGGAGCGTTAGATATCAAACAATGGAGAATGAGTTTAAGATATGAAAATTCCCAGCAATGGGAAAAAAATTCAACAGGGAATTTATCAAGCCAGATTTTTGCCAATAATGTTACTGGTCAAATTACATCTGATTTGTTGTTCCCGTCAGGTATGAAGGTGCCTTTTTTCGGAGTTATTCCGCTAAAAAACAGAATAATATTTGATTCAAGCATTTTTTATAAAACTCAGAGTTCTGCCGTTAATGTGGAGGATAATAATTTGCAGAATTACGGCTTAAAGATATCTACGGATTATGAAATATCAAAGAATTTCAGGTTTACTTTAGGAGCCGGATGGTCAAGATATGTGTATACTTATGTTCCTGATCAAAATTATACGTTAATCGAGCTTGCAAGCAAGTTAACAATTCAGTTTTAATAATGAAAAATATAATATTATTTTTAATGTCAATAATTTTTCCAAGGACTTGCGCTTCCTGCGGGAAAACATTGCCTTTTAACGGAAAAAACAATATTTGTAATTCTTGTTTTGACGGATTTGAAAAAAACAAAGGACTTATATGCAAGAGATGCTCGGCTCCGTTGAAAGACGGAGGGGCTCATTGTTATGACTGTAAAGACGGCAAAAATATATATTTTGAAGTGCTAAAAGCTCCTTATGTTTATCAAGACAAAATAAAAAAAGTTATAAAAAAATTCAAATATTCGGACAGGACTTTTTTGGCGGCTGATTTTGCATGCTCTATGTCAAAATTAATAATAAAAGAAGAATGGTGCAAAGACATAGATATTATTATTCCAGTACCTCTCCATTTTATAAAACAATTCAGGAGAGGATACAACCAGTCTTTTTTACTTGCAAAACATATAGGAAGATATTTAAATAAACCCGTATGTAAAGATATTTTGTTCCGTAAAAAAAACACAAAAGCACAATTCGGGCTTGGACGTCAAGAAAGAGAAAAAAATTTAGAGAATAATTTTGTTTTAAGCGACAAGTACGCAGATTTTATAAAAGGTAAAAAGGTTTTACTGGTTGATGATGTAGCTACAACCTGCACTACAATCAACCAGTGCTCAAAAATTTTAAAGAAATCTAAAGCAAAAAAAGTTTATGCCGTTACTATAGCAAGAGCAAAGTAAAATAGTATATTGAAACGTATTTGACTATCTATTCATAAAAATGTAAAATTTATAATCTAAATTTATATTTAATTAATTACATGGATATCTTTTGGAGGATATAATGGCAAAATTGAAAACGGGAAGACATACTTCTGCACTTAAAGAAGTCAGAAAAGCTGAAAAGAGAACAGTTAGAAACGTTGCAACAAAAAGTAAAATAAAAACTATGGCAAAAAAAGTTGAAGCAGCCGTAAAAGCAAAAGATGCTGAAGCGGCAAAAGCAGCCCTTAAGAGTGCTTTTTCTGAATGGGATAAAGCTGAAAAGAAGAATGTTATTCATAAAAATGCAGCATCTAACCAAAAAGCAAGACTTTCAAAGTTAGTCGCTTCAATATAATTAAAAATATACAAAAAGCCGATATTTTAAATAGTATCGGCTTTTTTATTTTTGTATAATCTTTTCTAAAATGGAAGAAATCAAGAAAGTTGTTAAATATGCGGGCAGCGTCAGCTTCGGTACGGCAATCTCTAGAGTGTTTGGATATATAAGAGATATGCTTGTCGCTTATTTGTTTGGCGCCGGAATGTTTGCCGATGCTTTTTATGCTGCTTTCAGAATTCCGAATCTTGTAAGAAGAATGCTGGGGGAAGGTTCTTTTTCACCTGCTCTGATTCCCGTGTTTTCAGAATATCTGCACACAAAGCCAAAAGAAGAAGCACAAAAATTAATAGATGTCGTTTTTACAATTTTAACGCTGCTTTTAATAGTTATCACGGTATTGGGCATGTTCTTTTCTCCGTTGCTGGTCAAGATAATTGCATACGGATTTACATCAGATCCTGATAAGTTGCAGCTTACAATAGACCTTACGCGTTTAATGTTTCCTTTTCTGTTGTTCATTTGTCTTGCTGCGATGTTACAGGCTTTACTGAATACACTGAACTCTTTTTTTATTCCGGCTTTTGCCCCTGCAAATTTAAGTTTTGCAGAAATCATATATGTCTTGGCAATAGCTCCTTTGTTGTCTCCTTCAAATCAGATAAAAGGACTTGCAATAAGCGTAATTTTCGGCGGATTGGGACATTTTATTATGCAATATCCTACCTTTAAGCAGCTTGGTTGGAAATTGAGGTTTAATTTTAATTTTAATCATCCCGGTGTAAAGAAGATAGCTTTACTTATGATTCCTTCTGTTATCGGAATTTCGGTTGATCAGATAAACAGTTTTGTCGATACTATCTGCGCATCTTTTTTAGGGGACGGATCAATTACGGTTTTATATTATTCAAACAGACTTATGCAGCTGCCTCTTGCTATTTTCGGATTGGCAATGGCGACGGTTTCTCTGCCTTTGATGTCAAAAGCCGTTGCCCAAAACAATATAGACGAAATGAAGCAGACCTTAAATTTTTCAATAAGATTTTCAATTATAGCTCTTCTTCCGGCAACTGTAGGATTAATGGTTATAGGTATGCCTGTCGTACAGGTCTTATTTGAAAGAGGAAAATTTGACAGATTTGCTACAATAATTACAAATCAGGCATTGTTTTATTATGTTTTGGGGCTTCCTGCTTATGCGATATCAAAAGTATTGGCTAATACGTTTTTTTCTTTTCAGGATACAAAAACTCCTGTGAAAATAGCTTTTGTCGTAATGTTTATGCATGTGCTTTTATGTGTTGCTTTGATGAGAGTTTTGGGAGTAGGAGGCTTGGCTTTGGCAACCGCAGTATGCTCTTATATTAACGTAATAATGCTGGCTCATAAATTGAGGTTAAGAATCGGAAGAATGGGAATAAAAACGATTATGGTTTCGACAGCTAAAGGTTTGGCGGCTTCGGCTGTGATGGGATTAATTTCTTATGAAATTATTCAATTGAATTTTGCGCCGTTATTTATATCGTTAATCATTTCAATTCTTGCCGGTATAGTATCTTTTATAGTTGTTGCAAAATTATTAAAATCTCCTGAAATAGAACAGTTGCAAAATAGTTTGTATAAAAAAAACAATGCAAAAAACTGTCAATAATTATACCGAGAATATTCCTCATCTTCCAGGCGTATATATAATGAGAGATTCTGCCGCAAATATTATATATATCGGCAAAGCAAAAGATTTAAAAAACAGAATTACTTCATATTTCCATTCTGACATAAACAGCAAATCGGCTTCCATAATAAGCGCAATGACAACAATCAATTATATTCTTTGTTCTTCTGAGAGAGAAGCTCTTCTTGTAGAACGAGAATTGATAAAAAAAGTGCAGCCGCATTTTAACTCAATGTGGAAAGATGACAAGTCTTATCCGTATATTAAATTAACTATGAATGAAGATTTCCCAAGATTGATAATTTCCAGAAAACTTCTTAACGACGGCGGTTTATATTTCGGTCCGTACCCGCAGATAACTTATATTAAAAAATTAATTTTCTGGCTGAATAAAATATTTAAAATAAGACCTTGCAAAATGTCTTTTTCACAAAATCTATTGCCTGACATATCAAAAGTAAAATCGTGTCTTTATTATCATACGGATTTATGTTACGCTCCTTGTATGGGACATATATCCTCAAAAGTTTATAAAAATAATTTAAAAGAAACAGAATTGTTTTTAAAAGGCAAGTTTAATAAATTGGAAAAAATTTGGGAAAAGCAGATGCTTTTGGAAAGTAAAAATCAGGAATACGAAAAAGCAAAAGAAATAAGAGACAGATTATTTGCAATAAAGTCAATGGCTGAAAGGGTTACTGTTACTGAAATTAATATTGAAGAGATAAATCAGTATATTTCCAAGACTGATGCTTTACAGGAATTGAAGCAGGTTTTGAAATTAAAAAGCTTGCCTGTTGTTATAGAATGTTTTGATATTTCGAATACATCGGGAACAAATCCGGTAGCTTCAATGGTTAAATTTACTAACGGTAAGCCGGATAAAAGCGGTTACAGAAAATTTAAGATAGAAACTGTTTCCGGAATAAATGATTTTGCAATGATGAAAGAAGCTGTTTTCAGAAGATATTCTTCAATTGTGAGAAAAAATGAAAAATTTCCGGATTTAATTGTCGTTGACGGAGGAAAGGGACAGTTGGCTTCGGCAGAAGCGGCTTTAAATGAAATAGGAATATATATTCCTTTGATATCTCTTGCAAAGCAAAATGAAGAAATTTTTATGACCGGTAAAAGCAAGCCTCTTATTTTAGGGAAAAATCTTTTAGCTTTACGATTGCTGCAGGCTGTAAGAGATGAAGCTCACAGATTTGCAATTACTTTTCATAAGCAATTAAGGGCTAAAGATTTTTTACAAAAATAAACAAAAAAGATAAAAAAATACAGATAGATTAATATCTATCTGTATTTTTTTTGTTTTAATTAATAATTATTGCTTTATAACCATACTTGTAAAAGATCTTACTACAAATACGATTGATACTATAAAGAAAATAACAGCAAAGGTTGTGCTTATTGCCGCAGGAAGTACTAAAGCCAGCTCAAGAGCCAAAAGTCCGAATAATGTTGTGAATTTTATTATAGGGTTCAAGGCTACCGACGAAGTATCTTTAAAAGGATCTCCTACGGTATCACCTACAACTGTTGCTTTATGAAGTTCTGTTCCTTTTTCTCTCATATCAACTTCGACAACTTTTTTTGCATTGTCCCAAGCTCCGCCGGCATTTGCCATAAATATTGCCTGAAACAATCCGAAAAGGGCTATTGATATTAAATAGCCTATAAAGAAATAAGGTTCAATAAAAGCAAAAGCAATAGTTGAAAAGAATATAACCAAGAACAAGTTGAACATACCTTTCTGAGCATATTTTGTACATATTTCAACAACTTTTTTACTGTCTTGAGTTGATGCTTTTGTTACCCCGTCAAGTTTTATGTTGTTCTTAATGAATTCTACGGCTTTGTAGGCACCGCTTGTTACGGCGTGGTTAGAAGCTCCTGTAAACCAGTATATTACTGCGCCGCCAGCAATAAGACCTAAAAGAAATGGCGCATGCATTAACGAAAGGCTTGCCGCTACTACAGTTTCTCCTCTTTCTGCCATTAAAGTGAATATAATAGAAAATATCATAGTTGTGGCTCCGACTACTGCAGTTCCTATTAAAACAGGCTTTGCCGTTGCTTTGAATGTGTTTCCTGCGCCGTCATTTTCTTCCAATGTTAGTTTTGATTTATCAAAGTTAGGTTCAAATCCGAAATCTTTTTTTATTTCTTCTTTAATGTTAGGAAAGGATTCAATAAGAGATAATTCATATACCGATTGTGCGTTATCTGTGACAGGTCCGTATGAATCTACCGCAATTGTAACAGGTCCCATACCTAAAAATCCGAAAGCTACAAGACCGAATGCAAATACTGCAGGATGTCCCATAATTTCGAATCCCGACAAAGAACTGATGGCATAAGCTACAGCCATAAGCGTTATAATTACAAGGCCCATCCAGTATGCGCTGAAATTACCGGAAGTAAGACCTGCGAGAATATTTAATGAAGCGCCCCCGTTTTTTGACGAGTTAACGACATTTTTTACAAATGCGCTTTTTGTTGATGTAAAAATTTTAACAACTTCAGGAATTATAGCGCCTGCCATTGTTCCGCAAGTTATAATTACTGACAGTTTCCACCAAAGTCCTTCTCCTAAATCTCCGATGATTGCATTTGAACTTATGAATGTCAATACTACTGAAACTATAGATGTGATCCAAACCAGTGAAGTTAAAGGTTCTTCAAAGTTCATTTTATCGGCATTTTCATATTTTGATTTGGCTATGCTGCCGTTCAGCCAGTAAGAAATTGCGCTTGCCAATACCATTATAAGTCTCATTACAAATATCCATACAAGAAGTTTGACCTGGATAATAGGATCTTTAACTGCGAGAATAACAAATGTTATTAAAGCTACGCCTGTTACTCCGTAAGTTTCAAAACCGTCTGCCGTAGGTCCTACGGAATCACCCGCATTATCTCCTGTACAATCTGCGATAACGCCCGGATTTCTTGCATCGTCTTCTTTTATATTAAAAACAATTTTCATTAAATCTGAACCGATATCTGCAATTTTTGTAAAAATACCTCCGGCGATTCTAAGTACTGATGCACCTAAAGATTCACCAATCGCAAATCCTATGAAACACGGACCTGCAAAATCTGCAGGTATAAACAAAAGGATTGAAAGCATAACAAAAAGTTCAATACTGATGAGCAACATTCCTATAGACATGCCTGACTTTAAAGGAATTGCAAATGTCGGGAAAGGTTTCCCTTTTAAACTTGCAAAAGCAGCTCTTGAATTTGCGAATGTGTTTATTCTCATGCCAAACCAAGCGACGGCATAGCTTCCTAAAATACCTACAATGCTGCATAAAATAATAGTTAATACTTTTATTAATGCGAAATTACTTAAAAAGAAAAAATAGATAAAAATTATTATAGCAAGCAATGCTTCCAATATAATAATGAATTTACCTTGAGTGATAAGATAAGTTTTGCAAGTTTCATATATTAATTCTGAAACTTCAAGCATAGATTTGTGCACAGGCAATTTTTTAATAGAGTTAAATTGAATAAATCCGAAAGCAAGACCGAAAATACATACCAAAAGACCGATAGTTAACAACGCTGACCCGCTAATCCCGCCTAAAAAAGAAACTTGTGATAAATCCGGCATTACTAAATTTGCTTCGCTTGCGAAACTTCGCACTGACATTAAAGCAACTACAGCCAAAGACATCAAAACATTTTTAAGTCTAAAAAGCATAGCGTCTTCTCCTTTATTTTTTGATATTTTGAGAGAAATTATATTATATATCCCGTGGGTTGTCAATTTAATAAAAAGGTACAAAAAATAGAATTTACAATTATTTTACAATTATTTTTCAAAAAGCACACATGGTTTATGTATACTAACCATACAGTTAAGGATAAATAAATTTAAAAGAGAACAAAAAGATGAAAAGATTGTTGGAAAGACAATCAATAGTTGATTTGTTATTCACAAGCGGAATCAGGAAAACGCTTGTAATATTAATCTTTTCGTGTATGGTCATCAACGGATTCATTCCAAAATCAATAGAATCAGGCGGCAGTCTTTTTATGGTAATGACAGCTGTCGTAAGCAATGCTGTAACCGGTGTATTTGAAGAATGCCGCGATACCCTGACATTAATATCAAACAAAATAACAAAAGATTTATATAAAATGTTAAGTCTCGGAGAAGTATCGACAACATCTCCTATAGAGAATACCGATGACAAAGAACCTATGCCCGTCAACACATCAAGCGATAACGGGATAATGACAGAGAAGAGAGTAAGCGGGCAATGGAACAGCGGAGAGTCGAGGATAGAAAAGGATTGGTACGGAGAGCCGATAATTACGAGCAAGCTGTACCGTTTGTACGAGAACATAAAGATATACGACGGAGCAGCAAGTAAATTAGGAGTCCTGTTTTTCATATTATTCATAGGAGTAATAAGGAGCAGGAAAGAGATAAGTATAAAGAAGACCAATGGAGTAAAGGAATATAAAACTGACTTGTGCCTGTAGGCACAGGTCAGTTTTGTATTTTGTATGAGGATAAAAGGGAGTAAAGAGATGAGGAATGAAGAAAAAAAAGGAATAAAAAAATATGAAGAAAGAGAGACAGGGGGAAATATGAAAAGAATAAAGGGAGTCATGGAAAGTATAAAGGAATATATAAGGGGATATTTTAGCGGCGGAGTATTTATGAAGAGCGTGTCGCTGATGGTAGCGGCATGTTTTATAATAAACATAGCGAATCTTCCTGCGATAGCGAGCGACAGCAGCATATACGAGAAGCAGAAGAAGCAGCAGGAGATGAAGGAAGAGAAGACGAGTACGAGCGTATCATACGTAGCCGATGAAAGCCGAGGCAGCGTAAGTTATATGCAGAACTTGTCGGATAATATAGAGATAAAAGAAGGAGTAATATACGGAGACAAGGGAAACGGGAAGAAAGAGCCTGTAGGATTTTGGGACGGGAAGAAAGCATTGATAGCAGACGGTGAAGGGAAGTTAAACGAGAATAAAGCATATACGGATGCAGTGAATAAGAAGTTAGGATTAAGTGGGAAAGAGGCAGCAAAAGACGGGAGCGGGAGCATAAGCGGGATAAACGAAAAGAGTACTGATGGAGTAAAGAAAGAAGATAAAGCGAATAAAGAGACGGAAGAATATAATAAAGTAGTAGACGAGTTGGTAAAGCAGACAGGATTAAGCAAGGAAGAGATAGAGAAGCAGCTGCAGGGAGTAGAGAAATCGAAGTTAGATGAAGCGATAGGATTGCTGAGTGATTTTTTTGCCAACGGCGGGCAGGTAGTTAATTGTGCGGCAGACGCGTTGTCAGAAGTATTGAACATGAGCACGAAGGGTTTATTGGCATTTCAGGCGTTATTGGTAGATATAAGCACAGGAGTATTTGCGAAGAACAATAAGGATTTGATAAATGCTGGCCAGACGCAGTTGATGACGAGCATGGATGCGATGAACGAGGTATTGCATTCATACGGAAAGGAGTCAGTAGGATACGGAGTAAGCGTAGATGATTTCATGACAGGTTTGAAGTCAGGAGAGAGCGGAATAGTATGGGTAAACGAGGACCATTATATAACGGTAACGAAGACGGAAGAAGGGAACTACAGCGTAGTAGATTCGAATGTGAATGACGGGAAAGCGGTAGAATATACGGCTGAAGGGTTCAAGAGCGCGATGAGCGGAGGGGAAGCGAAAGACAAAGACGGGAAAGAAGTATTGGACAAGAGCGGAGCGAAGGTAAGTTACAAAGCGGTAGATGAGACCGGGAAGCTGAAAGTATTGACGGAATCGAAGGGAGTAGGCAAGCAGGAGAGCGCGAAAGAGCTGACGAGAGAAGAGATGAAGGAGATAGCCGGAGCGAAATATGTAACGCAGACGCAGACGGGAACGAGGACAGAGAGCAGAGTAGGAACGAGGACAGAGACGAGGACAGGAACCAGAACAGAGACGAGAACCGGAACGAGTTCATATACGGATGATAAGGGAGTATCGCATTCGAGCACATATACATATGAGGTGCAGGTAGAATACCAGTATGAAGTAGAAGTACAGTATACATATGAGGTACAGGTAGAGTATACATATGAAGTACAGGTATGGGTAGAAGACGAAGAAGACACGAAAGCAAAAGAGAAGAGGAAAGCGGAAGAGGAAGAGCAGAGATTAGCGAAAGAAGCGGAAGAGAAGGCATACCAGGCGGCGTTGAAGAAGGCGGAAGAAGAGGCGGCAGCGGCGTTTAAGAAGCTTGCTGAAGATGAAGCTAAGTTTAAAGAAGAGATGAAGAAAGGAAAAGTAAAGCAGACGGAAGAAGACAAGAAGGCAACGGAGACAGCGGAGAAGGAAGCGAAAGAGAAGTATCAGGGGATGACGAACGAGGAGTTTGAGAAGACAGTATCGAGTACGGAAGGGATGAAAGTAACCGGGATGAAAGTGACCGGAATAGACCAAGGAGATGCAATAAACGGGGGCTACACATTTGGAGAAGCGACGTTTATGGCGGCATTGAACACAGCGTTGTCGGCGACGATAGGGAGTGTAAAAGATTATGCAAAGGCGCTGATGGGAGCGATAACAGACACAGCGGTAAACATATTGGAAGGAGCGATAAGCGGGATAAAAGAGTTTGCATATAACATGTTGGGGATAGGTACCGGGCAGAAGGAAGGGGTAGTAATAGATGAAGAGAAAGGTACGGTAACGCAGTATAATGCGAACGGATCGAAGTCGCAGGTAAACATAGATACGAACAATGTAACGTATGATGATTTAAAGAAGCAGATAGATGAGCAGGGATTTGACAAGACTGTAAATTGGCTGAAGGCGAACAACGGATTTGCGAGCATGACGGCGTATGACACGAAGGGAAAAGAGATATATACGGCAACGAGGGTAGGATACAGTACGGTATCCGGCAAGGAGATGGCGATAGAGTACAGTTTTGCGCAGGATTACAGCGACCAGGTATATTTTACGGATGCGAAGAAGGGAGAGAGCAAGGTAATAACGGAGAAATACGGCAGCGACGGGCAGCCTTCG
>Ga0302240_1000064_pt1 | contig 125351 bp, 120 predicted proteins | sample AAG_UR_His_MG_FD_193538 | JGI IMG/M metagenome (GOLD analysis project Ga0302240, IMG submission 193538) | Enriched activated sludge microbial communities from anaerobic digester in WTTP, New Holstein, Wisconsin, United States - AAG_UR_His | ecosystem: Engineered > Bioreactor > Anaerobic >... | reverse complement strand
TGATTTTCGTTGTGAAAAAAAATAAAATTATACAAGTTTGGCGACGTAGCTCAGGGGTAGAGCAGAGGACTCATAAGCCTTTGGTCGGTGGTTCAATTCCACCCGTCGCCATTTTTTATTTTAAAAAATGAAAATATTAATTACCGGAGCCAACGGTTTTGTAGGAAGCCACATAGTTGAGGAACTTGCCGCAAACAACTATGAAGTCATTTGTGCTGTCAGAAAGAATTCAGATCTTAAATGGATAAATAACCGGCCTGTAAAATTAAAATACGGAACTTTAAACGATAAAACTTTTCTTAAAGAGATAATATCCGAAACAGATATTGTTATTCACTGCGCCGGAGTTGTAAGGGCGTTGAAATGGGATACTTACAACGATGTTAATGTAACAGGCACGAAAAATATAATAGAAGCCGTTTTGGAAAATAATAAAAATTTAAAAAAATTTATTTTTATTTCATCACAGGCCGCAATGGGGCCTTCTTTTGAAGATAAAATAAGAAAAATCGGCGATATTGAAACCCCTGTTTCCGATTACGGCAAAAGTAAGTTGCTGGCCGAACAGGAGGTAAAAAAACTCAAAGGAATAGTGCCGTACTGTATTTTAAGACCGGCGGCTGTTTACGGTCCCAGAGATAAAGATATTTTCTCATTTTTCAATATGGTCAATAAACATATCGCTCCTAAAACCGTAAAAGAACATCTTATACAGCTTGTTTTTGTTAGAGATATAGCTAAAATAGCAATCAAAATAATAAACAATCCTGTTTCGGATAATAAAATATATTATCTCGCGGACGGCAAAATATATTCGTGGCAAAATGTCGCCGATACAATAGCAGTTTCAAACGGTATTAAAACAGTATCCGTTCCTCTATTTGATTTTATTTTTAAGGCTGCAGGCAGTATTTTTGAATTTATATCTGTTATTGTAAAAAAACCGCAGGTTTTAAACAGACAGAAAATAACCGAAATGCTTCAAAAAGCATGGGTTTGCGATAATTCCCAAACATTAAAAGACCTTGATTTTACATTTGAAAATCTTGAAAACGGTTCAAAAATAACATACAATTGGTATTTAAAGAATAAATGGTTTTAGGAATATATTAACTTTTAGGAGTTAGATTAAATGAACGATATTTTTAAGAAGTGTTATGAATTTACGGCGACAAAGGATATCAAAGCGCAGGGGGTATATCCTTATTTCAAAAAAGTTGAATCCGCACAGGGGCCGGAAGTCATAATAGGCGGAAGAAAAATAGTTGTAGTATGTTCAAATAATTACCTTGGTCTTGCAGACCACCCTAAGGTTATAGAAGGTTCAATTAAGGCCGCAAAGAAGTACGGCACTTCATGCACAGGTTCAAGATTTTTAAACGGAACTAACGATTTACATGAAAAAGTTGAAAAAAAATTCGCAAAATTTGTAGGTAAAGAGACTGCGATTTTGTTTACAACGGGACATCATTCAAACATAGGAGCAATATCTTCTCTTGTAGGCAAAAACGATATAGTAATAACCGATAAACTTGATCATGCTTCAATAATAGACGGCTGCCGTTTGGCTTTGGGCGAAATGGTAAGGTTCAGGCATAACGATATGGCTGATCTTGAAAGGCAGCTTATAAAAAATAAAGACGCATCGGCAATAATAGTGGTTGACGGAGTTTTCAGCATGGAAGGAGACATTGCCAATCTTCCGGAGATAGTAAAACTCGCAAAGCGATACGGCGTCAGAATTTTTGTAGACGAAGCTCATTCTTTGGGAGTTTTAGGCGAAAGGGGAACCGGTACCGGAGAGCATTTCGGGCTTCAAAGCGATGTTGACGTAGTCATGGCGACAGCTTCAAAATCGCTTGCTTCAATCGGCGGGTTCATCGCAAGCAGCAATGAAGTAATAGAATATATAAAACATACGGCAAGATCACTTATATTTACCGCAAGTCTTCCGCCTGCATGCGTAGGAGCGATAGATGTCGCTCTTGATATTTTACAGCAGGAGCCGGAACGCAGAGAAACTCTTTGGAAAAATACCAGAAAGATGAAAGAAGGTTTCCAGTCAATGGGACTTGATACCGGTACTTCGGAATCTCCTATAATACCTATAACAGTCGGCGATGATATGAAAGCGTTCCAGATGTGCAGAATGCTTTTTGATGAAGGCGTTTTTACGTCTCCCGTAGTAAGTCCCGCAGTTCCTCAGGCCATAATAAGAACAAGTTATATGGCTACTCATACGGATGCTCATCTTGAATTTATACTTGATAAATTTGAAAAAGTTTCAAAGCAGGTAGGCCTTATCCCGGGCGGCAATACAAGAAAATCAAAGACATCCGCTAAAAAATCATGGAAATTCGCATTTTCAAGAAAAGATTTTGCGGATGCCACTAAAAACTGGTTTAAAAATCTTTGGTCAAAATAGATGTTTACCATAAAAGAAATAAAAGATGACAAAATAGATAAATTTATAAAATGTCCTTATGAAATTTATAAAGGCAATTCGTATTGGATCCCGCAGTTAGACAGAGATGTTAAAAATATATTATCGGATAAAAACCCTTTTTGGCGGCATGCGAAAAGGGCTCTTTTTTTGGCATATGACGATAACAAAAAAATTGTCGGCAGAATTGCCGGCATTATAGACTATAATTATATTGAATTCCAGGAAAATGAAATCGGGTTCTTCGGTTTTTTTGAATGTGTAAACAATGTTGAAGCGGCAAAACGGCTTTTTGCCTGCGTTGAAAATTTTCTTGCGGAAAATAATATAAAAAAAATGATGGGGCCTATGAATCCGTCCACAAATGACGAAGTAGGCTTTTTATATGAAGGTTTTGACAGCCCGGCAAGAATAATGATGCCGTATACTCATAAATATTATATTGATCTTGCAGAACAGGCGGGGCTGAAAAAAATAAAAGAATTGTACGCTTATGAAATACCCGTTGCTCTTGATGACAGAATGGTAAGATTAAACAAAGCGTTAAACATAGTTAAAAAAAGAAATCCTACAATAACAATAAGAACATTTTCTAAAAAGAATTATAAAAAAGATTTGGCTGACGTTATGGAAATTTACAATTCTGCATGGGAAAAAAATTGGGGCTTTGTCCCGTGGACTAACGAAGAATTTGAAACCATAGCCGATAGTCTTGTCGGATTGCTTGATGAAAAAATTGTGATGATGGCATATGACGGTGAAAATCCGGCAGGTATGCTTATAGCAATACCGGATTACAATTATATATTAAAAAAATTAAACGGGAAGTTATTCCCTTTTGGTTTTTTAAAATTTTTGTATTTTAAAAATAAAGTGAAAGATTTAAGGCTTATGATAATGGGCGTAAAAAAAGAATACAGAAATAAAGGAATAGAAGCTTATATGGCCGGAGAGGCGTTAAAAAATTCAGTATCCGCAGGCTATGAAAACTGCGAACTTTCATGGATACTTGATGACAATGTAATGACGCAGAGAACGGCGGAAATGATGTCAGGCAGACTGTACAAAAGATATGCCGTTTACTCAAATGCGGGAATCTGAAATTTATGTATAAAACAATAGAAAAATCAAAGCAACTTTTAAAATCATGTGGACCGGATGTTGCTTTAAGTAGTTTATACAGTCTTTTAAAAAAAACATCAGATTCAAATGAGAAGGAAAGAATATATATATATATAGCAAAAATATATGTTTCGCAGAAAAAATATATAGAAGCAATTGAGGCAATCGGATATTTTTTTGATGATTCCAAAATAGCTGTTTTTCTAGATAATATAGATAAGTATATAAATGAAAACAATAAAGACAGAGTCAAAAACACATTATTAAATAATTTTGAAATATTTAAAAAAAAGACTGTATTAAAATCAAAACCTTCTTCAATGCTTGCAGTGCTGACAAATAAATGTAATCTCAGATGCATAATGTGCAAATCTATAAGAGAAAACTATACTATTTCAGACGAAACATTAGACGATATTATAAAAAATATGAAATATTTTGAATATTTAGCGTGTTTGGGCGGAGAAGTTTTTCTGTATGATAAATTTAATGTTATAGTTGAAAATGCCAAAAAATTTGATACGGAACTGAGTATTTCTACAAATGGATTATTGCTTGGTAAAAATATGTCTATGTTTGAAAATATGAAGGCATCAATAGGAGTGTCTGTCGATGGGTTTGATAAAAATACATATGAAAAAATCAGAATAAATGGGAACTTTGATGTTTTAACTGAAAACCTTGAAATATTCAAGCAGTCAATGCAAAAAGAATCTTTTAAAAATATAACGACGGCATTACATATGGTTATTATGAAAGATAATTATATCCAAGTTAAAAATGCCCTTGATTTTGCGCTAAAATATAATTTTAAAGCATTACGTTTTTTTAGATTGAATTCAGCCACACAATATGCCCTAAATCAAAATGAAACAGATATTGCAATTAGTCAAATTCACGAATGTATGGATATTATAGAAAAAGAAAAATATAACATTCAAATTTTTACAGATCCTAATTTAAATGTAGTGCGAAATAATCAGAAAAAATTATATAATAATTTAAATTTAGTACGCAATGAGTTATGCTTTAAATGCAACATACCTTGGAAAAATCTTTCTGTTTCCGTTAATGAGAATGTATATTTTGACTGTCGTTCTGATTGCAAAAAATTTGGAAGATTTGAAACTATTGAAAAATCTTGGAATAGTTTGGCTATGCAGAAAATAAGACAATCTATAATTGACGGAACTTATATTAAACCATGTAATAATTGTAGAAAGTTAATTTAAAAACAATAGAAAGAATCAAAACTGTATAGTTCCATAAAAATGTTGTGTTTAAGTATGGTATTTTTTTGCAGGAGTTTTTTATATGTATGAAACAATAAAAAAATCAAAACAATTTATTAAAGCTGCGAAATATGACCAAGCGCTTAATCTTCTTTCTGAATTTTTAAAAAAAGACCCAAATACTGAAGCAAAAATATTGATTCATGAAGAAATGGCTAAAATATATGTGTTTATGAAAAATTATACAAAAGCAATAGAAGAAATCGGTGCATTTTTTAACGATACGGAAATGTTGTCTTTTTTGGGCAAAATAGACGAATATATAACGGAAAGAAATAAAGACAGAGTTAAGAACACACTTTTGAATAATTTTGAGATATTAAAAAAAAGGACGATATTAAAATCAAAACCGTCTTCAATGTTGGTTGAACTTACAAATAAATGTAATCTAAGATGCATAATGTGTGAATCAGTAAAAAATAAATATATTATATCGGATACTGTATTGTTCGATATAATAGAACATATAAAATATTTTGAAAGAATAACCTGTTTGGGTGGAGAAGTTTTTTTATATGACGGATTTAAAACTATAATGGAATATGTAAGACAATATGATACAGAATTAGGTGTTTCGACAAACGGATTACTACTTAATAAAAATATAACAATGTTTGAAAATATGAAGGTGTCACTTGGAATATCTGTAGACGCTTTTGAAAAGGAAAAATATGAAAAAATAAGAATTAATGGCAAATTTGATGACTTAATCTCGAATTTATCTGAATTAAAAAATGCTGTAAATAAAGAATCTTTTAAAAATTTAACAACACAATTATATATGGTTGTTATGAAAGATAATTATAATGATATTATGAATGCCCTTGATTTTGCATTAAAATACAATTTTAAAGCATTACGTTTTCTGAAATTAAACGGTTCAATGCAATATAACCCAAATAATTATGAGATGGATTTTGTAATTAAACGAATTCATGAATGTATGGATACTGTGGAAAAAGAAAAATATGATATACAGATTTTTACAGATCCAAATTTAAATATAGTTCGAGGAAATCAAAAAAATTTATATAATGATAAAAGCATAGTTAGAAATGAATTTTCTATAAAGTGCAATATCCCTTGGAAAAATCTTTCAGTTTCTGTTAATAATGATTTTTACTTTGACTGCAGATGTGATCGTAGAATATTCGGGCATTTTTTAAATATAGATGAATCGTGGAACAGTAAGACTATTAAAAAAATAAGACAAGCAATAATAGACGGAAGTAGTATGGAAACATGCAAAGATTGTAGTATTTTATATTAAAAAAGGAAAAATAAAATGAATAAAATTTTAGTAACCGGCGGAGCAGGTTTTATCGGAAGCAATTTCGTCAGATATATGCTAAATAAATACGATTATAAAATAGTAAATCTTGATTTGCTTACTTATGCCGGCAATCTTTCCAGTTTAGACGAGGTAAAAGACAATAAAAATTACGAATTTGTAAAAGGTGATATCTGCGACGCAAAGCTTACAGACAAGATAGTCTCCGGCGGAGTTGACGTAATAATAAATTTTGCCGCTGAGTCGCACGTTGACAGAAGCATAACAGATCCGGGTGTTTTTGTAAAAACAAATGTTTTGGGCACGCAGAATCTTTTGGAATGCGCAAAAAAGTACAAAATAAAAATGATCCAGATTTCTACCGACGAAGTTTACGGTTCACTCGGTAGCACGGGCTATTTTACGGAAGAAACCCCTCTTGATCCGAGCAGTCCGTATTCTTCAAGCAAAGCGGCGGCAGATTTGATTGTTCTTGCTTATCACCGCACTTTCGGACTTAACGTAAACATTACAAGATGTTCCAATAATTACGGACCTTATCAGTTTCCTGAAAAACTTATACCTCTTTTTATAACAAATCTTATGGATAATAAGCAGGTTCCTCTATATGGAGACGGCTTAAACGTCAGAGACTGGCTTTTTGTTGAAGACCATTGCTCTGCAATAGACACAGTTCTTCATAAAGCAAAACCTGGTTCTGTTTATAATGTCGGCGGAAACAATGAAAAGACAAACAGATATATAACCGATACGATATTGAAAAATCTGGGTAAAAACGAAAGTCTTATAAAATATGTTCAGGACAGGCTCGGACATGACAGAAGATATGCGATAGATGCTTCAAAAATAAAAGAGGAACTCGGCTGGCAGCCTGCCTATATGTTTGAAGAGGCGATAGTTAAAACAATAAAATGGTATGTTGATAATAAAAAATGGTGGCAGCCTTTAAAAAAGTAGAAATCATGTTTTTTAAGAGCGGCTGCGTTATTATGACGCGGCCGTTTTTTTATTGAGCATATAAGCCTGTCCCAAAGATATTCCGCCGTCGTTAATAGGAACAAGTTTATTGTAGAAGACTTTCAATTTTTCTTTTTCAAGCAATTTTATAGTTCTGGAAAGAATATATTTGTTTTGAAATACTCCGCCGCTTAAAGCTATTTGGGTTACGTCAAATTTTTTGCAAAAAAACGAAGCCTGTTTTAATATGATGCGGCATATAGTTTCATGTATTTTGCCGCTTACTTGTTCAAAAGAAACTTTGGTTTTTAAATCATTAAGAAGATATTCTATTGTTTTTGAAAATAGGATCTCAGAAGAGTTATTTTCTTTATGAATAAAATCAAAAGGATAAAATCCGTATTTGTTTTTTTTAACTAAAGATTCAAGGTGTGCGGCAGTTTGTCCTTCATATTCGCAAAAATTTGAAATTCCGCATATCGACGCCATAGCGTCAATATATCTTCCGGCGCTGCATACCTGCGGTTTTTTTATATTGGAATTTAAAAGAGATAAAATCTGACTATACAGTTTTTCTTTTTTTATTTTGTCGACAGCATCGGATATTTTACCGTATTTGTTCATGATTGACAGTGCAAGACGCCATATTTCTTTTGTTGCGGCGTCTCCTCCGGGCATATCAAAATATTCAAAATGGCAAAGTCTTTTAGTCGTATTGTTTTTAAACAGAATACATTCGCTGCCCCATATTTTCCCGTCATAACCATAACCTGTCCCGTCATAAGAAAAACCAAGCACGGCACCTTTTAAATTATTTTCCGCAATTACCGAGGCAATATGCGCGTAATGATGCTGTATTTTTTTTATATTTTTAAATTTCTGCGAGCAATAAGCCGTTGTATTATAACCGGGATGCATATCACAAACCGCTTTTTCAGGTTTTATATCAAGAAAATTTTTCATTTTGTTGAATGTATCGGACATAAATTCAATGTTTTCATAAGCTATCATGTCTCCGCAGTAAGGCGAAAGATAGACCGAGTTTTTTCTCGTCAGGCAGAATGAATTTTTTAAATCGGCGCCTGCCGCAAAAATATCCTTTGATATTTCAAGATTAACCGGTTCCGGAACAAAACCTCTGCTTCTGCGTATTATTATTTTTTTGTCATTATCAAAAAATGACACTATTGAATCGTCAACCGGATTTAAAATTTCACGGTCATTGCTTAAAACAGCGTCAATTTCTTTTGAAAACTCAGAATATATTTTATTTTCGGTATGTATTATAGGTTTATCATTTTTGTTTGCCGAAGTCATGATAAGCATGTCTGTTTTAATGAGATCAAAAAGTATGCAGTGCACAGGAGTATAAGGCATCATAACGCCTATGTATTTATTGTTTTTAGATATACATTCGTTAAAAATCTTATTTATTGCGTCTTTTTTTTCAAGCAGTACTATGGGAGCTGTTTTTGAATTTAGTTCTTTTTCTTCAAATTTATTTATAAAAACCGTTTTTTTTGCGGTTTCAATATTTTTTGCCATAACGGCAAACGGTTTTTGATCTCTGTTTTTAATTTTTCTAAGTCTGAGTATTGCTTTTGCGTCATAAGCGCTGCAGGCCAGATGATAGCCGCCGATGCTTTTTAGGGCGATAATTTTTCCGCCGTCCAGCATTTTTGCCGCATAGGAAAGAGCCTCTTTTTCATAATGAGTTTTGCCTGTTTTTGTTACGGTTAATTTTACTTTCGGCCCGCACTCTGAACACGCGTCAGGCTGCGCGTGAAAACGCCTGTCAGACGGTTTTTTATATTCTTCGGAACATTCTTTACACATTTTAAAAACTTTCATGACGGTATTTTTTCTGTCGTAAGGAAGTTTTTTTACTATTGAATAACGCGGTCCGCATTGCGTGCAGTTTGTGAAAGGATAATGATATCTTCTGTCCGACGGTGAAAGTATTTCCTGTTTGCATTGCGTGCATATAGCCGCATCTGCAGGGAAATCGGATATTATGTTTTTTGTTTTTGAACTTTTTTTGATTTCAAATGTTTTATAATTTTTATAAGAAGTTTTTTTAATTTTAATTTTTAAAGACGGCAATTTCTTTAATTCGCAAATGAAACAGTCGGTATTTTGTTTTAAACCCTCAGCCGCTATTTTAACTCCGGATCCGGTGTTAAAAACATATCCCGAAAGATTATGCTTTTCGGCAAGATTATATATTTTTGGCCTGAATCCGATTCCCTGCACTATCCCTGATATTTCAATTAAAAACGATTTTTTTTTATTCACCTTCAATGCTCTTAACAAAAACGTCATTGCCCGCTATTATTGATATGTCTCCTGAGCCGCATTTCGGGCAGCAGGCTGCTTCCATTTTATGAATTTCTATTTTTTCTTGGCACGCGTTGCATAAAGCAGTCAGATCTTCTACGACAAATTCAAGTTCGCATCCTTTTGCTATCGTTTCGGGTATTATATGATCTTTCATAGTATGGACAAGCAGTTCTTTTTCAATTCCGCTTGCTTTGCCGATTACGATGCTTATTTTTGTAATTTTTTTTAAATTGTTCTGTTTTATATGTTCTTCAATTACTGCCCATAATTCTCTTCCTATTCCGTGTTCATGCATAGCCGGCTCCTTGAATGTATTTCAAAATGATTCTATCAAAATATTTTTTTGTTAAAAAGGTCAGTCAGCGTTTTCTCTTTTTTAAACCTGAAGCCCTCATAGACTTTATTTCCGTTATTTTATCGCGCAGAAGAGCGGCAGTTTCAAAATCAAGTATTTCGGCGGCTTCTTTCATCTGCTTTTCAAGAGATTTCAATATGTCTTCAATTTTATTATGCGATATGTATTCTTCGCTAAGTTCGGCGGTATAAAGTTCAAGACTTTCATTTTTTGCCTTAATCTGAAATTCTTCAAGCTCAGTAACGGCTTTTATAATTGTTTTAGGCGTTATATTATGTTTTTTATTGTATTCAATCTGTTTTTTTCTTCTTCTTTCCATTTCATTTATGGCTCTACTCATGGAATTAGTCATTTTATCGGCGTAAAAAATAACTCTTCCGTCAACATTTCTTGCAGTTCTTCCGCAAGTCTGTATAAGAGTCTGTTCGGATCTTAAAAAACCTTCTTTGTCTGCGTCAAGAATCACTACGAGCGCGACTTCCGGCAGATCAAGCCCTTCTCTCAAAAGATTTATGCCGACAAGCACGTCAAATTTTCCGAGTCTCAAATCTCTTATAATTTCTATTCTTTTAAGAGATTCTATTTCTGAATGCATATATTCTACGCGCAATCCCTTTTCTTTAAGATATGCCGTAAGATCTTCCGACATTCTTTTTGTTAAAGTAGTTACAAGCACTCTGTATTTTTTTGAGATAGTTTTTTCTATCTCTTTTATCATGTCCGGAATCTGTCCTTCTACGGGTTTTATTATTATTTCCGGGTCTACAAGGCCGGTAGGTCTTATGACAAGTTCCACTATATCATGTTTTGATTTTTCAAGTTCGTATTTGCCGGGAGTCGCAGAAACCATTACAGACTGGTTTATTATTGATTCAAATTCGTTAAATTTCAAAGGTCTGTTATCAAGAGCCGACGGGAGTCTAAATCCAAAATCAACAAGAGTCTGCTTTCTGCTTCTGTCTCCTTCATACATCCCTCGTATCTGCGGAAGAGTGATATGCGATTCGTCTGCCACAAGAAGAAAATCTTTTGTCTGTTCATTTGAGAGAAAATAATCTATGAGCGTAGTCGGTCTTGATCCCTCCGGTCTTGCGGAAAGATGTCTTGAATAATTCTCAACTCCGCTGCAAAAACCCGTTTCTCTGAGCATTTCCATGTCATATTTTGTTCTCTGCATTAGTCTTTGCGCTTCAAGGAGATTCCCTTTTGCTTTTAAGGCGGCTGTCTGTATATTTAATTCCGCCTCTATAGTTTTTAACGCATTTTCCATTTTATCGCCGGCCGTTACGAAATGTTTTGCGGGGTATATAAAACATTTTTCTTTTTTATTGTATATTTCTCCGGTCAGAGGATTAAACTCTTTTATTGAATCTATTTCATTGCCGAAAAAATTGATTCTTACGGCCGTTTCCAAATAAGCGGGGAAAATCTCTACAGTATCGCCCTTTATTCTGAATCTGCCTCTTAAAAACTCTATTTCATTTCTTTCGTAATGTATGGCGACAAGTTTTCTTGTAAGATTATCAATGCTCATTTTTTCGCCGACTTTAAAACCTACGCACATGTTTTGGTATTCGTCAGGAGAACCGAGATTATAAATGCTTGATACGGAAGCAACTACAATCACGTCGTTTCTTTCTAGAATTGATGTTGTAGCTTTCAAACGCAGTCTGTCTATATGGTCATTTATCGACGAATCTTTTTCAATATAAGTGTCTGTTGACGGGATATATGCTTCCGGCTGGTAATAATCGTAATAAGAGATAAAGTATTCGACGGCGTTTTTAGGAAAAAAAGATTTGAACTCCGAATATAACTGCGCCGCAAGAATTTTATTAGGAGATATTATAAGAGCAGGTCTTTGAAGTTTCGTAATAAGGTTTGCCATTACGAAAGTTTTTCCCGATCCGGTTACGCCGAGCAGAACCTGAGACTTTTTGCCTTTTGTGATATTTTCATATAACTTATTAATTGCCTGAGGCTGTTCTCCGGAAGGTTTAAAATCCGATACAAGTTCAAATTTATTTTTCAAAGCGTTCTTCCATATATTTATATTTTGCCATATTTTTGTGATGAGTCTGGTCAAGCAAAAGAGGAGTAACGGCAACAAATCCTTTTTCAACTACTTCAATATCCGTTCCTTTGTTTTTCTTGCCGCATATGAATCTTCCCGCAAGTTTATAATAAGTCTTTTTGCCGGTTTGCTTTGATACTATGGATTCGTCATAAGAGCGTATTCCGAGAGACACTACTTTTATTCCTTTTGCTTCCGGCGGAATATTTACGTTTAAACAAGGAGCCGGTCTTCCTTTTTTTGCCGTTTTTAAAAATTGTTTTGCAATTTCAAGCACTATTGCGGCGGATTTTTCAAAACACGGTCTTTTTTCGTTTACAACGGATACGGCCATTGACGGTATTCCAAGATATGCGCCTTCTCTTGCGCATGCGACGGTGCCCGAATATACTACGTCCTGTCCGAGATTCGGGTGAGTGTTGATGCCCGATATTACAAGATCTATTTTATCTTTTAAAAAAGAGTAAAGACCGAACTTTACGCAGTCAGTCGGAGTTCCGTCAATAAGACTGTAAATATTGTTGCCGTAATCTTTTATCTGTCTGTAATCGTCAAGCGTTATGGACTGGCTCATTCCGGACATTTCATGTTCCGGAACTATAACGTAAACATTCCCGAGTTTTGACATCTCTTTTATAAGCGGTTTAAGTCCTTTGCCTTTTATGCCGTCGTCGTTTGAGATTAGAATATTCATCTTGCTCCCTTATATTATTTAAATTATTTTTTATTAATGACGTTTATAAGCGTGTTAAAAAGTTTTTCCTGCGGGAAAATATCAGGTTTAACGGCGCGTTCCGTATCAATTGCGGATGTGTTCAAGTTTTCTTCTATAATTTTATATAAATCTTCTGTTTTAAGATTTTTTTCTTCAATAATAACAGACTGCGGCGCAGAAGAATTTTTTGCGTTGAAATACTGGTGATTGTCAGTAGCATACGGATAAGGGACAAAAACGGCTTTAAGACCGTACATTTCAACTTCTTTTACCGTGCCCGCTCCCGCCCTGCATATTGTAAAATCGGAACATGCATAAGCGTTTCCGATATCATGCATATAAGGCGCTATAAATTTTTTATAAGAAATTTTAGAGTATTTTTTATTAAGCTCTTCAAAATATTTTGTTCCGGTTATATGAATGAATTGTATTTTATCGTTATATTTTTCATAAAGTTTTGCCGCTGTGTTAAAAGAGGTTTCGTTTAATTTATCTGCTCCGAGGCTTCCTCCGAATACGAAAACAGTAAATACGGAAGGATTCAGTCCGAGTTTTTCGGCTGCCTGAGAACGCGGTATTGAAAAGATATCTTTTCTTACGGGATTTGAAGTGTAAACTGTTTTTAAAGGACAAAAATATTTTGCCGACTGCTTAAAACTTATTGCCGTTTTGTCGGCGATTTTAGACAGCAGTTTATTTGCAAGACCGGGTATTGAATTTTGTTCATGTATCATTGAAGGTATTTTTTTTAATTTTGCAGCCAATAAAACAGGCACGGCAAGATAGGCACCCATTCCGACTGCGGCCTTCGGACGCGTTTCTGATATTATGGAAAGAGCCGAAAATATGCTTTTTCCCATATTGAAAGGAAATAAAAACATTTTAAGAGAAACTTTTCTGGGCGGAGCATAGAAGTTTAAAAGTCTGTAATCATAACCTGAATTTTTGACTATGTTCAGTGAAACGGAGCCGGCAACGTCATTTACTATAAAAACGGGGTTATAACCGGCATTTTTCAGCTCGTAAGCCAAAGCCATTCCGGGATATACGTGTCCGCCTGTGCCGCTGGTGACTATTAAAATATTATTCATATTTGTTTTTTCTTGAAATATTCAATAATATACCAATTGTTATAAGACTATACAACATTGAAGAGCCTCCGTATGATATAAACGGCAACGGCATGCCTTTTGCCGGCAGAACCCCTATGGACATTCCTGTGTTTATTGCAGCCTGAACGGCAAACATAATGCCTATTGTAAAAGATAAATTTTTACCGAAATAATCATCGCATTGTTCGCTTATCTTAAAAGCTTTTAACATTATATACACAAATGAAAAAACAATGATTAATACTCCTAAAAAACCGAGTTCTTCTCCGATTATGGGGAAAATAAAATCAGTATGGGCTTCCGGCAGATGAAGCAGTTTCATTTCGCTTTGGCCACACCCTTTTCCCAAAAGGCCGCCCGAGCCTAATGCTATAATTGCGTTTCTGACGTTATCCGAAGATTTTGTCCAGTCTAAAAGAGCCGGCAGATAGTCGTTTATACGTACCATTCTGAAACTTTGCTTGTATGTGAGAACTGCGGCTGCAATGCCAAAAATAGTATCGGTAATAAAGATGCGTTTCAATGTAAAACCGTGTATCAGGAGTATTACCGTGTATATTATTCCGAGAAAGATGTTGGTTCCTAAATCTCTTTGCAAAGCTATCAATACTGCGAATATTATAAAATATCCGGTTGTTATAAGAAATTTTTTGTTATGGCTGATTTCAATCTTTTCCTTTACGGACAAAATTTTTGTCGCTATTAAGGCAAAAGCTATTTTGGCAAGTTCAGACGGCTGCATTTTTATGATGCCTAAATCAAGCCATCTCGTTGCGCCTTTTGTTTCTTTTCCTAAAGCCAATACTGCGATAAGCATTAAAACCATTACAATAAATAAGCATAAAGTTATTTTTTTTTCTTTATACAGTTTATAGTCAAATACAAACGCAGTAAATATGAAACATATTATTCCGAGAAATATTGTTGCAATATGTTTAAAAAAAAGTCTTAGAGATATATCTTCCAAACGCACCGGAGTGACGGACAGACTTTCCATTACGCCTATGAACAAAAGACCAAAAATTACGATCAACAGCGACCAGTTATATCTGTTCAGCGATGAAAGTTCGGAGAACGGATTTCTTACGTAATTCTTGATGATTTTAAAAAAATTGTTCATATTAATTTAAAGATAAAATTATTTTTTTAAACGTTTTTCCTCTGTGTTCAAAGTTTTTAAACTGGTCAAAAGACGCGCATGCCGGCGAAAATAAGACGACGTCGTTTTCTTTTGTTAAAGACTGAAGTTTTTTGACCGCATTTTCAATAGTTCCTGTTTTGTATATTGGCGCGGCGCCTGCAAGCTCTTTTTCTATTATCGGCGTCGCTTCGCCTATAAGAATGATGTTTTTCACTTTATTTTTTATCAGATTATATATCGGTTTATAAGGGCTTCCTTTATCCTGTCCGCCTAAAATCAGATGTATGTTTTTGTCAAAAGATTCAAGCGCTACTTTTGTTGAGTCTACGTTTGTTCCCTTTGAATCGTTATAATATTTTACGCCTTTTATTTCTTTTACGAATTCTATTCTGTGTTCAACTCCCTTAAAAGAAGATATTGTTTTTTTTATTGAATCAACAGAAACTCCTGCAAGATAAGCCGCCGCCGTTGAAGCCAGAATATTGTCTATATTGTGTCTGCCCGGGATTTTGACCTGCGCTTTAAAATCAATTTTTTTATTTTTATGTATTATATGAAAAGCCGAATCCTTATAATAAATACAGTTATGATTTTGTTTTGTAAAATTAAACGGGAAAGAAGACTTATTATTCAAAGGAATAATTTTTTTCAAATATTTATCGTCGTAATTAAATACAGTGAAGTCGCTCTGTTTTTGGTTTTTGAAAATATTTTCTTTTGCAAGCACATAATTTTTCATTGTTTTATGATGTTTGATGTGGTCGGGTGTAATATTTAATAGAACGCTTATATCGGGTCTGAAATTCGGAGAGTCTTCAAGCTGATATGACGAAAGTTCAAGAACAAGAACGGTATCTTTGTTTATTTTATCCGTGACAGACGATAAAGGAAATCCTATATTGCCTGCGACAACCGCGTTTTTGTAGTAATTTTTAATTATTTTATATATAAGAGTCGTTGTTGTCGTTTTTCCGTTTGTTCCCGTTACGGCTATTATTTTTTTTGGTTTTATAAAACCGAGAGCAAAATCAATTTCGCTTAAAACAGGTATTTTTTTTGCGGCGGCTTTTCTTAATACTGCAAGCTCGGACGGCAGCCCGGGACTTTTTACTATGACGTCGCATTCAAGAATTCTGTCGGTATGTCCGTTAAATTCGGTTTCTACGCGTTTATCAAGTTTCATTTGCAAATGAGTCCGCGCTTTGCCGCTGTCGCTTGCAAAAACTTTATAGCCTTTTGAAACGGCAAGATTTGCGCATGCTATTCCTGATTTACCCAACCCCAATACAGATATCGTTTTTTTGTCTTTTTTCATTTTTTTATCCCGCATTTAAATTTATCTGAAACAACAGTGGTTTTTTTATGATTGTATTATCTGATTTTTAATGAAGCAATCGCTAATATTGCCAGAATAATGCCGATAATCCAAAATCTTATAGTGACTTTGGTTTCTCTTAATCCGCCGAGTTCAAAATGGTGGTGAATAGGAGCCATTTTGAATACGCGTTTATTCGTTCTTTTAAACACTGCCACCTGAATGAGAACCGACAAAGCCTCAACAACAAATATTCCGCCTACTATAAATAAAATAAGTTCCTGTTTTATAAATACCGCAACAAGCCCCAAAAGCCCTCCCAGACAAAGACTTCCGGTATCTCCCATGAAAACTTCGGCGGGGTGCGCGTTGTACCATAAAAATCCGAGACTTGCTCCGAACATTGCCATTAAAAAAACGGATATTTCTCCCGCTCCCGAAACATATATCAGTTTCAAATATGACGATATATGAGAGTTTCCGATAAGATAAGAAAATAAAGCCAGAGTCAGAGTCGCTACTATAATGTTGCCTATTGCAAGGCCGTCCAATCCGTCTGTAAGATTTACCGCGTTTGAACTTCCTACTATAACAAAAAGGATAAGAACAAAATATAAATAAGATAAAGGCAGAAAACAGTTTTTTAAAAAAGGTATATTAAGAGAAGTCGCGTAATTCGCATTTACCGGATTAAAAAATAAATAAGTTACTACCGCAAGCGAAAACAGCGTCTGCCAGAATAATTTTTTTCTTCCGGCAAGTCCTTTCGGATTTTTTTTTGTCAATTTAAAATAATCGTCGGTAAAACCTATTATTCCGAAAAACAGCGTTGCTGCGGAGAGCCACAAAATATATGGATTGTCAAGTCTGGCCCATAAAAGAACGGATATAAGTATTGAAATTATTATTATTAAGCCGCCCATCGTAGGCGTGCCTGATTTGCAGTGATGGTTTGAAGGAGCGCAGTCTCTTACAGGCTGTCCGGCTTTTAATTCTTTAAGTTTATTTATTATGTAAGGTGCTATTAAAAAAGTTATCAGAAGGCTTGTAAGAACGGCGCCGCCCGCCCTGAAAGTTATATACTGAAAAAGATTGAAAGGCGAAAAAATATCTCTGAGTCCGTAAAGAAAATGGTATAGCATTTAGATCTCCGAAGTTATAAGGTTGTCATATATTATATCAAGTTTTATGCCTCTTGACGCTTTAAAAAATACGAGAGAATTTTGTTTGATTTTAGTTTTAAGAGAATTTAACAGCATATCTCTGTCGCTAAAAAAAATTACATCTTTGCCGGCAATGCGTTCTCCGGTATATTTTATTTTATCTCCGTACATATAAACTGTTTTTACGGAAGATATTTTATTTATGAGATCGCCTATTTCCGCGTGATACTGAGAGGAATTTTCTCCCAGTTCAAGCATATCGCCTATTACAAGAATAATATCTTTCCCGGGATATGACTGTTCAAGCGATAAAATCGCCGCCGATATTGAAGAGGGGTTTGCATTATAAGCGTCGTTTATTGCAAGAGCGCCGTTTGAAAGTTTGACTGTCTGCATTCTCATTTTAGGAGGGGTAAAAGTTTTAAGACCGTTCTTTATCTCTTCAATAGAAAAGCCCATTGAATAAGCCGTTGCCGCGGCTCCTAACGCATTTAAAACGTTAAATTTTGATTTTATAGGTATTTCAAAAACATCTGTGATGCCTTTAATAGTTATATTAAATACCGTAGTTTCTCCGTCAAGTTTTATATTATCTGCGTAAACGTCGGCATCATTTGAAAAACCGAAAGTTATGACTTTACGCGTCTTTTTTGTTTCTTCAATTATTGATTTTAGATAAGAATTGTCAATATTTAACGCAATCGTTCCGTTTTCTTTAAGGCCGTTGATAATTTCTCTTTTTTCTTTCAAAACATTATCTTGCGTCTTAAAAAATTCAAGATGGGAAGAACCTATATTCGTTATTACGGCATAATCCGGTTCTGTTATTCCGGTTAAAACTTTTATTTCGCCGAATTCGGAAGTTCCAAGTTCAAAAACCGCGTATTTTGTATCGTAAGAAATGTTGAAAACGGTAAGAGGAACGCCTATTCTGTTATTGAAATTCCCCTGATTGTTCAGAGTCTTTGCTTTTTGTTTGAGAATTGAGGCAAGCATTTCTTTTGTCGTCGTTTTTCCGTTTGAGCCCGTTATTGAAACCGTTATCAAATCTTTAAATTTACGTTTGTAAAGTTTCGCAGCCGTTTCAAGAGCAAGAGAAGTGTCGGGAACTCTTACAAAAACCGTTTTTGCGTCCGAAAAATTCTTTTCGGCTCCTTCGGTTGAATAGATTACGGCGGCAACTTCTTTTTGGACCGCGTCTTTTATGAAATTATTACCGTCAAGAGTTTTACCTTTTATTGCAAAAAATAACGCATCTTTCTCTATGGTTCTTGAATCTATTCCTATTTTGTTTATGTTTATTTCGGGATTGCCTTTTGTTAATGCGCCGCCTGCAGCTTTTATTATTTCATTTAAATTTATATTTTCCATTTTAAATTATATAAGTTTCATTACTTCTTCTTTATCGTCAAAATGAAACTTTGTGGTTCCTATTATCTGGTATTTTTCGTGCCCTTTTCCGGCAAGCAATACTATATCATTTTTGCCGGCATATTTAACAGCTTCTGCAATTGCGCTGCGTCTGTCTATTATTGTTTTGTAATTTGTTTTATTGATTTCTTTAGCGCCGGACTCAATCTCTTCGGTTATCTTTACGGGATCTTCTTCTCTCGGGTTGTCCGACGTTATAAAAACAAAGTCGCTCATTGTGCAGGCGGTTTTTGCCATAACAGGTCTTTTTGTTCTGTCTCTGTTTCCGCCACATCCGAATACGGTGATAATTCTTGAGGGATTAAGATTTTTAATCGCCGACAGTACGTTTTTTAAAGCATCGTCGGTGTGCGCATAATCTATAATAACGGTAAAACCTTTTTTTGAAACGATTTTTTCAAATCTTCCCGGCGCGGGAGATGTATTTTCTATAAAACGCACAATATCTTCAAATTTAAAACCTGCGGCGATACAAATTCCTGTTACGGCAAGAATATTGTAAACGTTATGAAGTCCTATGTGATGAACGGATAAAGATTTTGTTCCGAAATTTGTTTTAAGAGTAAAAGAAGAATCTGTATTTTTAAGTTTTATATCGGAAGCCGAGATTGCGGCTTTTACGTCTTTTGTTGAATAGGAAAGCTTTTCGGCTTTAATGTCATTTTCAAAAAGTTTTTTGCCGTAATCGTCATCAATATTTAAAATTGTGTATTTTGTATTTTTTTTCCGGTTGTTTGAAAGCGATGAAAATAACATTGATTTGGCTTCAAAATAAGAATTCATGTTTTTATGAAAATCAAGATGGTCCGGAGTTAAATTTGTAAAAACGGCGATATCAAATTCTATTCCTTTTACTCTGCCCAAAGAGAGAGAATGAGATGAAACTTCCGTTATAAGATATTTTATTCCTGCCGCCGCCATTTCGGACATCATTCTGTAAAGATCTAAAGATTGCGGCGTAGTGTTCGGAGCATCGATTATTTTACCGGCGTATCTGTAAGATATCGTGCCTATAACTCCTATCTGTATCCCCATTGATTTGAACAAAGATTCCGTCATATACGTTATTGAAGTTTTTCCGTTGGTTCCGGTAACTCCTATAACCGTCATTTTTTTGTCGGGATAATCATAAAATTTTGAACTCATTTTTGACATGGCTTCGTTAATGTCTTTAACTACGGCGTTTGTGCATCCGAGATTATCTATTTTGTTTTCGGAAACTACGCATGCCGCGCCTTTGGCTGCGGCTTCGTGCGCAAATGATGCGCCGTCCGCGTGAATACCTTTAAATGCGAAGAATACGAAACCTTTGCGTACGGTTCTTGAATCGTATGATAATCCGGTAATTTCAGTTTCAATATTCCCGTATATTTGAGCGTTTAATTCGGATATTAAATTTCCTAATAACATAGTTATTCCTTATTTTTTTTTACGCCAATTTCATCTTTCGGTATATTAAGATATTGCATCGTTCTCTGAGCTATTTTAGCAAAAACAGGAGCGGCAACAGAAGAGGCGTAATAATCTCCCTGCGGTTCGTCAAACAAAACAAGTATCACAAGTTTCGGCTCCATTGCCGGAATCATTCCGCAAAATGAAGATACATAATGTTTTTTTGAATATTTTCCTGTTGTTTTATCTATTTTTTGCGCGGTGCCTGTCTTTCCGCCTGCTGTATATCCTTCAATTTTTGCTCCGGCTCCAGTTCCTTTGTCAACAACTCCCTTTAAAATTTTACGAATTTCAAAAGCCGTATCTTCAGAAACAGCGCGTCTTATGGATACAGGCTGCGTAGACTGCTGCACGCAGTCTATAGATTTGATTATTTGAGGCTTTAAAAGAAGTCCGTTATTTGCGATTGCCGAAAAACTGTTGACAGTTTGCAAAGGAGTTGTAAGAATTTCCTGCCCGAATGAAATGGTATGCAGGCTTCGGCCGCTCCATGTTTTTGTAGGTTTTAACACTCCGTTTTCTTCTCCGTTTAGTTCTATTCCGGTTTTGCTGTCAAACCCGAATATTTTGATGTATTTATAAAATCTGTCTTCCCCCAAAGCTAAGGCTATTTTGGCAGTTCCGATATTTGAAGAAACTTCCATTACACGGGCAAGCGAAATAACTTTCTGTTTTTCATGGTCGCTTATTACGACATTTTTATAAATTTCCATTTTCCCGTTCATACAGTCTATTCTGTCAGTCGGTTTGAACAAATGTTCTTCAAGTACTCCGGCAAGCGCTATAATTTTAAATGTTGAACCGGGTTCAAGAGTGCCGCTTATGGCATAATTACGCAATACGGATATGTCTTTTATTTTTTTTCCCGGATTATAATTAGGCAGCGAGACCATCGCAAGAATTTCGCCTGAATGGGGATCCTGAACTATGGCTACCGCATGTTTTGCTTTATTCTTTTTCAATCCTTCCTGTAATTCCTGTTCGGCTATAAATTGTATTTTTTTGTCAATTGTAAGAGTAACGGTTTTTCCGTAGTAAGAATTTTCATTCGGAGTTTCGGTATAAATTCTTTTTTTATTTATTCCTCCGATTTCTTTTGCGGATATTTTTAAAGAATTGCCGGTCAAATGATTGTCGCATGTTTTTTCAATACCTTCAATGCCTTTTCCGTCGCTATTGACTCTTCCCAAAACATGTGAAAGCATTTTTGTTTCGGGATAAAGACGCACATATCTGTAAGTTAATTTATATTCGTGTCCTATAAGAAACTTTTTGTTTTCTTTTATTTTTTCTACAGAAATCTCGTCTAAATCATCGGTTATTTTTATGTTTCTGTTTTTTTTGTTTATTTCCGTCATTTGTTTTTTGGAAAGTTGTATGCCGGCGTCATTTAGTATTTTTGTTATTTTAGCCGTGTCGTTGATATTTTTGCCGTCTAAAAACAGTGAATATTTTTTCACGCTCATCGCAAGAATATTGCCGTTTCTGTCCAATATATCGCCGCGCTTGGGTTTTTCTATGATTTCTTTGTTTACGGTGGAATCAGCGCGTTTTTCCGTATCGGCGAATTTAAAAACCTGGAAATAAAAAGCTCTTGCGATAATTATAAAAAATATAAAAAGCAGGCATGAAAGAAGAAATATTTTTCTTCCGGTAACGGCTGTATCATTTTTATTTTGCTGAAATGTGAATATATTTTTTCTGATCATTCTTTTATATTAACGATTTCTTTTTCGGCAGGCGTCGTAAAGTTTTTTTCTTTTGCGATTTTATCAAGTTTTTCCAGAGCAAGAATGGCGTTTATCTTGTATTTTATTTCATCGGTATCTGTTTTAAGTTTGTCGTATTCGGTTTTCAAAATTGAATTTTTGGATTCAAATTTTAACAGCAGATTGTTTTCATAAGTGTAAATTAATATCGTCAAAAGCACTACAAGCATAATCCAAAATAAAACCAAAATGTTGGATTTTTTATGTTTGTTATTATTCATTTTTTGAATTCTCCAATATTCGCATCTTCGCGCTTCTGCTTCTAGGGTTGCTTATCGCTTCGGCTTCAGAGACTATTATAACTTTTTTGTTAATAATTTTTAATCCATTTTTATGAAAGTTTTTAAAACTCTGTTTTACCATTCTGTCTTCAAGAGAATGATACGTAAGTATTACCGCTCTGGCTCCGGGGAGCAGAATTTCCGGAAGACTGTCAAGAAAATCTCTGAGACTGCCCAGTTCATCGTTTACATATATTCTTAACGCCTGAAAAATTTTTGTCGCCGGATTTATTTTGTCTTTTTTCCATTTTACGGATGATACTATGCCGCTTAACTGCCTGCATGTGCGTATTTTGCCTTTAAGCCTTGAGCGGACAATTTGCGCGGCTATCTGCGGCGCGAAAGATTCTTCTCCGTATTCAAAAAAAATATTTTTTAATTCTTCTTCCGAATAGGAGTTTATAACTTCGTATGCCGAAATATTTTTTGTCCGGTCCATTCGCATATCAAGGATTTCATCTGAATTAAAAGAAAAACCTCTTGTCATATCGTCAAGCTGTTTTGACGACACTCCCAAATCGGCGAATACTCCGTTAAGCCGGTCAAATCCTTTTTCTTTTATAATTTTGAGTATGTCTCTGAAATTTGACCTGCAGAATATAATTCTGTTATGAAAACGTTTGTTCTGCTCGTTGTTCAAAAAATAATCGTATGAGTCTGCGTCCTGGTCAAAAGCTAATATTTTTATATTGTCAAATTTTTCTAAAAAATGAAAAGAATGACCGCCTCCTCCGAAAGTACAGTCGGCGTATAAACCTTTGTTTGATGTAATAAGATATTCTGTTACTTCATCCTGCATAACCGGTTTGTGATAAAAAGAATCGCTCATTAGGCATTCCTATTTAGAAAAAAACATTTTAACGGCGACAATAAGCATAATAATTGAGAATATTTTTCTTAAGATATTTGCCGGCAATACGGATGCGAATTTGGCTCCGAAATAACCGCCTATGATAAATCCGCAGCAAATAATAAGCGCAACCGGAATATTGACATTGCCTGATTTATAATACACCCATATAGTGATGATGCTTGCCGGAAGAACTGCCAGAGAAGTGCCCTGCGCCAGATGCTGAGGCATTGCAAAAAACAGAACCATTAACGGGACCATAACAATGCCGCCGCCTATGCCGACCAAACCGCTTAAAGAACCGGCCAGTAAACCGATAAGTATGCAATAAATGACGGAAATCAGATCCATAATAAAACCTTTATAAAAGAAACGCAGATACCTATACACCGAATTTTGTATGTTCGTTTCCGAACACTATGGTCATTTCTCTGCCGCATAAATTGCTTTATGCGGTCAAGCGATAAAACTTCTATCTTGCTTTCCGGTAAGGATTTAGCCGTTTCATTCCCGTTTTCATTATAGCGGGATTTTCCCTTAAAAGGGAACCTTCCGCCTTTCGGCAGAAAGCGTCACTGTTCGCACCTCTATCCTCGCGGACGACGGGGATTACCCGCTACCGTTTTTCTCCGTAAGGAGAGTAAAGTTCGGACTTTCCTCTTTACGCCCGAAGCGTAAAGCGACCATACGGTATCTGCATTATATTTTTATTTTTTATTAAATAAAATTCTTGAACAGTTGTCGCAGTAAACAATTTCGGTGCATTTTGTAGCCTGCATTATAAGCTGAGGCCTTAATACCATATTGCAGCCGGTGCAGCTGTCTCCGTCAACAAGAGCAAGCCCCTGTCCGTTTCTGTTTTCCCGTATTCTTTCATACTGAGACAAAATGTTCAAATTTATTTTCTTTGCAAATTCTTCTCTTTCTTTTTTTAAAACGTCAATTTCAGTCTGAATTTTTTTAATGTCCTGTTCTATTAATGAAACGGAATTGTTGATTTCCGATTCTGATTTTTTAAGTGTTTCTTCATTTTCTTTTAAATTTGACATTTCTTTTTCAATGCCGTCCATTAAAATGAGAATTTCGTCTTCAATGTTGCTTTTATCCGCTTTTGATTTTTCTATTTCAAGAAGGCATGTTTTATAAAGATCATTTGATTTTACCGTGTTTAAATCCGCGGTATGTTTTGCTATTGCGGATTCTTTTGCCGCAAGCGCCGATTCTTTTTCTTTTTTAAGAGAATTCAATTTTACATATTCGGCTTTTTTATTTTCAAAATCTGCTTTTAAATTAATAATTTCGCGTTTTTTTTCTTCTATTTTTTTCGGGAGATTAATAAGATTCTGTTCCATGTTAACAATACGCGTGTCAATCTCCTGCAAATCGCACAGCAACAGCAAATTTTCTTTTAAGTTTTCCATTCTGTCTCCACATATTCATAAATTGATTTTAACCCCGAAATTATAGCAAGTTTGAATATATTAGGCAATATTTCGTTTTTTACGGTTTTTTGCGTAAAATAAGCATAAATTTTTTATGGGGCATATTTCATGGGAAGGTTTTCTGGCTTTACATATTCTTCGTCCGAGAGTTTGTATTAAAAATGAAATTTTTATCCAGTATTTTTTAGGTATTATTTTTACGAGATCTTGTTCTATCTTTACGGGATCTGTATTTTTTGAAAGTCCTATAAGATTTGAAAGTCTGATAACATGAGTGTCAACGGCAATTCCTGCGGTTATTCCGTAGCCGCTTCCCAATACGATATTGGCCGTTTTTCTTGCAACTCCGTTAAGTTTTATGAGTTCTTCCATTGTATCGGGAACTTTTCCTTTATGATGCTCTAATACTTTATTGGCGGTTGAAATTATATTTTTGGCCTTGTTTCTGTAAAAACCTGCCGATTTTATGTCATTTTGAAATTCAACGAGATCTGCTTTTGCATAATCTTCTATTGTTTTATATTTTTTAAATAACTCGGATGTAATTATGTTTACTCTTTTATCCGTGCACTGGGCAGACAGAATTGTGGCGACCAAAAGTTCAAAAACATTTGAAAAATTAAGAGCTATTCCTATGTTTCCGTATTCTTTATTTAAAATTTTGATTATTTGATTAATTTTTTTATTCATTTGTTGAGGATTTTTATTATCCGTCCGTGAAGCAGTTTATTTGAAGCGACCATAGTCTGTCCGAAAAGATAATCATTTTTGTTATTATAATCCGATATTTTTCCGCCGGCTTCTTTTACGATTAAAATTCCGGCCGCAACATCCCACGGTTTTAATCCTTCTTCCCAGAAAAAATCAAATCTTCCGCACGCTACATAAGCCATATCTATTGCGGCCGATCCGAATCTTCTCATTCCCTGCGTTACCATCATTATATTTTTAAAATTTTTTAAAACACGATCCGGTTTTTCCTGCGCATAATAAGGAAATCCGGTTACCGGCAGAGCTCTGAGCATTTTGTTTATTTTTGAAACTTGTATCTTTTTGCCGTTTAAGAAACTTCCTTTTCCCTTTTCGGCGACAAATAATTCATTTAACGCCGGAGCATATATTACGGCCGATACGATTTCTTTTTTATGCATCAAGCCGATTGAAATACAAAAAGACGGAACTCCGTGCACAAAATTTACGGTCCCGTCAAGAGGATCTATAATCCAGCAGTAATCCGATTCTGTTTTCTTAAAAGTATCTTTTTCTTCGGCTATTATATTATGGTCGGGAAAAGATTTTTTAATCGTTGAAATTATCGCTTTTTGAGATTGTTTATCAGCAATCGTTACAGGATCTATTTTTCCTTTATACTCTATACTTTCAAGATTATTTAAGTGTTTTAAAAGGATTTTTGCTCCGGCTTTTGCGCTTTCAACTGCGGTATCGGTATATTTATTAAATTTCATAATCAAATAAAAAAGTCCAATTTGTTGCTTCAAAATTGGACTTGACATAATTTTCTGGCGGGGACGACGGGATTTGAACCCGCGGTCTCTGCCTTGACAGGGCAGTGTGTTAAACCAGGCTACACCACATCCCCAATAGGTAACACGGGAAGAATTGTACCACAATAGATTTTATTTGTCAAATATATTCTTACTTTACAGAAAGCCCCGAAAATACTAAAATATACCATCTTTAGATTGTAAGAAAAAAAGGAGTTCGTTTATGATAGGGTCGAATGATATAGAAGAGGCAAAATTGTTTCATCAGGGCAAAGTCAGGGACGTTTTCTATTACGGGAAAGATTTTCTTATAGTCGCTACCGACAGAATTTCGGCGTTTGACTATGTGCTTGGTTCTGTGATTCCCGATAAAGGAAGAATACTGCATAAATTATCAATGTTTTGGTTTGATTATGTTCAAAATATAATTCCGAATCATATCATAACGGGAGATTTTAAAAATTTTCCGGAAGAACTTAAAAAGTATGACTTTTTGAGAGACAGAGCAATGATAGTAAAAAAAGCAAAAAGAATAGATATTGAATGTATAGTAAGAGGGTATCTCGCGGGTTCAGGCTGGAAAGAATATCAAAAATCACAGACTGTCTGCGGTATAAAACTGCCTGCAGGGCTTAAAGAATCTTCAAAGCTTCCGGAACCGATTTTTACTCCTTCAAGCAAAGAGGAAGGCGGAAAACACGATGAAAATATTTCGTTTGAAGAAACGGCAAAAAGAATCGGCGATGATTTGGCTGCCCAGTTAAGCGAAGTTTCAATAACTCTTTATAAAAAAGTAAGCGAATTCTGCTTGAGCAGAGGCATAATACTGGCAGATACAAAACTTGAATTCGGAATTTACGAAGACAAACTTATTCTTATAGATGAAATTTTTACTCCGGACTCGTCAAGGTTTTGGGAAAAAGAAAAATATCAGGAAGGAGTAAGCCAGGACAGTCTTGATAAACAGTACGTAAGAGATTATCTTGAAAAAATAAAATGGAACAAACAGCCTCCGGTTCCGTCTCTGCCTGAAGACGTTATAATCAACACCAGAGCGAAATACATAGAAGCTTATGAAAAAATAACGGGCAGGGAATTCTAAATGATATTTGAAATTGCTATTAAAATGAAAAAAGGCTTTTCAAATCCGCATTCAACGCATTTGATAAGCGATATAAAAGGCATAGGCGTAAAGGGTATAAAATCGTCCGAATATATGCCTGTTTACAGAATAGATTCTGATATAACAAAAAAACAGGCCGAAATTATAGCTTCGGAACTTTTAAGCGATAAGATCACGGAAGAGTTTTCAATCGTTTCCTACAATTCACTTTCCGATAAAAAAATAGAAAAAAATTCCATAGAAGTCTGGTTTAAATCCGGAGTTACCGATACGGTTTCGGAGAGCGTCGTAAAAGCCATAAAAGACTTGGGCATAGAAAATGAAGTGAAAGTAAAAACCGGCCATAAATATATTTTTAAAGGCGAAACCGACGATAAAAAACTTACAAAAATCGCAACGGGTCTTTTGGCAAATACTCTAATTCAGGAATATAAAATAAAATGAATTCAAACGTAAACATTGTTGAAATAAATTCTCTTAATGACAATCAGCTGATTGAACTTAGCAAAAAAAATACTCTTTCTCTTTCTCTTGTAGAAATGAAAGAAGTACAAAAATATTTTAAAGCCGCAAAAAGAAATCCTACGGATGTTGAACTTGAAACAGTCGCGCAGACTTGGAGCGAACACTGCAAACATAAAACTTTAACCGGCAATATAGAATATGCAGAAGAAACTTCAAAAGGAAAGAAAGTAAAAAAATATTCAAATCTTCTTAAAGAAACCATTTTTAAAGCGACCGTTGAGTTAAACAAGAAATGGTGTATATCGGTTTTTAAAGATAATGCCGGCGTAATTGATTTCGATTCAAAAAACGGCGTCGCTTTTAAAGTTGAGACTCATAATCACCCTTCGGCTCTTGAACCTTACGGAGGTTCGGCGACGGGAATAGGCGGCGTAATAAGAGACATTTTAGGCGTAGGGTTGGGAGCAAAACCTCTTGCCAATACTGATGTTTTCTGCTTCGGGCTTCCCGATACAAAATATTCGGAAGTTCCGGAAGGAATGCACCATCCTAAAAGAATTGCAAAAGGCGTTGTTTCCGGCGTAAGAGATTACGGCAACAGAATGGGAATACCGACGGTTAACGGAGCCGTTTTTTTTGATAAAGGATATATGGCAAATCCGCTTGTTTACTGCGGAACGATGGGAATAATACCAAAGAACAAAGCGTTTAAAGAAGTTAAATCCGGAGATTTAGTGTTGGTAGTCGGAGGAAGAACCGGAAGAGACGGAATACACGGAGCAACTTTTTCGTCTGTTGAACTTGACAAGGAATCGGACGTAAGCGCCGTTCAGATAGGAAACCCGATAGTAGAAAAAAAAGTTCTTGATACGATGCTTAAAGCAAGAGATTTGAATCTTTACAGAGCAGTTACCGACTGCGGAGCAGGCGGCCTTTCAAGCGCGGTAGGAGAACTCGGGGAAAAAACAGGAGTAGAAGTTCAGCTTGAAAAAGTTCCTTTAAAATACAAAGGTTTAAAACCTTGGGAAATATGGATTTCCGAAGCTCAGGAAAGAATGGTTTTCGCCGTTCAGCCGAAAAATAAACATAAAATTTTAAAACTTTTTAAACAGGAAAACGTTGAAGCGACTTTCATAGGAAAATTTACAAACGATAATAAGCTTACGCTTACTTATAACGGCAAAAAAGTTGCCGATATGAGCATGGAATTTTTACATGACGGCGTTCCAAAACCTACAAGACCTGCGGTCTGGAAAGAAACAAAACAGTTAAAACAGAAACCGGTAAAGGCGTCAGCAAAAGTTTTGGCGGACGATATGAAAAAAGTTCTATCGGATATTAACGTATGTTCAAGAGATTGGATTATAAGACAGTACGACCATGAAGTGCAGGGACAGACTGTCGTAAAGCCTCTTTTGGGAAATTCAATTCATAATTTCGGTCCGTCGGATGCGGCTGTGATATGGCCTTATACAGTAGTTAAAAATACTAAAAAAGCAGTTGTTCTTTCAAACGGTTTAAATCCCGAATACGGGAAAATAGATACTTATAAAATGACGACTTCGGCGATAGAAGAATCCGTAAGAAACGCAGTTTGCGTCGGAGCAAATCCCGAAATGCTGTCGGTTCTTGATAATTTCTGCTGGGGAAACCCGAATAAACCGGAAATACTAGGCAGTCTTGTAAGAGCGGCTCAGGCATGTTACGATATGTCAAAAGGTTTTGGAATACCTTTTATATCAGGCAAAGACAGTTTATACAATGAATATACGATAGACGGAAGAACTTATTCAATTCCGCCCGCTCTTTTGATTTCGGCGATGGGAGTAATTGAAGACGTTAATAAAACAATAACTATGAATTTTAAATCAGCAGGAAATTATATTTATCTTGTAGGGCTTACGAAGAACGAGCTTGGCGGATCGGTATATGCAAAAATAAAAGGATTAAAAGGCATAGTGCCTGATGTGGATATAAAAGTTTCAAAAAAACTTATGAAAGCGATGTACAATGCAATTTCATCTGGTTTTGTTGAAGCCTGCCATGACTGTTCGGAAGGCGGTTTTGCGGCAGCCGTTTCAGAAATGGCTTTTGCGGGAGAATTCGGAGCAAAAATCAATGCCGACCTGATAAAAACAGACTCTCAGATGACTTTGGCGGAAAAACTTTTCTCAGAATCCAATACAAGATTTATTGTTGAAATAATGCCTGAAAATAAGGAAAAATTTGAGAAAACGCTTAAAGGTTTTGTTTTTGCGCAGATAGGAACAACAGAATCGGAACAAAGTCTTGTTATAGAGTCAAAGAAATCAAAAATTTCAATAAAAACAAAAATAAAAGATTTGCAGAAATCCTGGCAGAGACAGCTTCTGGGATGAATTGAGTTAAAGGATTTTTAAAATGAAAAAAATAAAAGCCATAATAATAAGAACAGCCGGCACAAACTGCGATTATGAACTTAAATCGGCATTTGAAATGTGCGGAGCCGAAGCCGAAAGAATTCATATAAATGAGCTGATAGCAAATAAAAATAAAATATTATCGTACGATATACTTGCCGTTCCGGGCGGATTTTCCTACGGAGACGATATAGCTTCGGGAAAAATATTGTCAAATGAAATTAAAAATAAACTTGGCGACAATGTTAAAAAATTCGCGCTTTCGGGAAAACCGATAATAGGAATCTGCAACGGATTTCAGATTCTTGTAAAAATGGGACTTTTGCCTAAACCTGAAAAGTTTGAGCAGATTTCCACTTTGTCTTACAATGATTCCAATAAATTTGAATGCAGATGGGTTTATCTTAAAACCGAGAAAAAACAAGGAAATACCAAATGTATATGGACGAAAGAAATTCCTGATGTTATTTCTCTGCCGGTAGCGCACGGAGAAGGTAAATTTATAGCCGATGAAAAAGTTTTAAAAGAAATAGAAGAAAAATCGCAGGTGGTTTTTAGATACTGCGATAAAGACGGCTCAAAAACGCAGTATCCGGAAGATCCTAACGGGTCAATGAACGCGATTGCAGGCATTTGTAACGATAAGGGCAACGTTTTCGGGCTTATGCCTCATCCGGAAAGATATGTTTATGCTCTTCAGCATCCGGCAAGAGAAGGCTATGACGGCGTTTACGGCTGGGGTAAACAAATATTCCAAAATGCAATAGATTTTTTAAAATAATTTAAAGGATGGTTAAACATGAAAAACTGTATTAATTGTTTTTTTCAAGGTGACAATAATGTTGATGAAAACGGTGAAGGCAGAGTTTTTTGTATGGTCAACTGCAAATGGAAAAAAGAACAGGATTCATGCGCGCAATTTATTGAATATGCCGATATGAGCAAAGATTTAAGAGCGCAGTATGCCATGAAAGTCAAAGGAAACGATACAAAACTTGCATATATAATAAAATCAAACTGGTATATTATGATAGCAACTTTTATTATGGCTTTTTTGACTTTCCTTGTCGTAGTCAAATTTTTTGACAAATACATTTTTTAAATAGACGGAGTTTTTAATGAAAGTTTTGGTTGTCGGAAACGGCGGAAGAGAACATGCCATAGTCTGGAAGTTGTCACAGAGTTCCAAAATTCAAAAAATATATTGCACTATCGGCAATTCCGGCATAGAAAAACTCGCCGAAACCGTTAAAATAAAATCAGATGACATTAATTCTTTGGCTGCTTTTGCCGCTAAAGAAAATATAGACTATACGTTTGTCGGGCCCGAAGTGCCGCTTGCTTTGGGAATAGTTGATTATTTTAAAGAGAAAAATTTGAAAATTTTCGGCCCTTCAAAAAAAGGCGCTATGCTTGAAGCAAGTAAAAGTTTTTCAAAAAATTTTATGAAAAAATATGAAATTCCGACCGCAGAATATGCTTCTTTTGAAGATTTTAAACAGGCAAAAGATTTTTTAGATAAATGGCCTGAAGATAAAAAGATCGTAGTTAAAGCGGACGGTCTTGCAGCCGGAAAAGGCGTAGTTATGTGCCAAAACAGGAAAGAAGCTCTTAATGCCGCGGAGCAGATGATGCTTTCAAAAGCTTTCGGCGATTCCGGAACAAAAATAGTATTTGAAGAATGGCTGGAAGGCGAAGAAGTTTCGGTTCTTCTTTTTACGGACGGAAAGTTTTTTGAAATAATGCCTCCGGCTCAGGATCATAAAAGAATAGGCGAAAAAGACACGGGGCTTAATACAGGCGGAATGGGCGCTTATGCTCCTGCTCCGATAGCTACCGAAAAACTTTTGAAAGAAATAAAAGAAAATATAGTTCCTAATATTTTGGACGGTTTTAAACGGGAAAAAATAGAATATAAAGGAATACTTTACATAGGTTTTATGGTTGTAAAAGGCGTTCCTTATGTTTTGGAATTTAACTGCAGATTCGGAGATCCCGAAACCCAGGTTATTCTTCCTCTTTTAAAAACAGATTTATTTGACATAATGACAAATACGGTAAACGGAACGCTCGGCGATTTGAAAATAGATTGGTTAAAGAAATCGGCGGTAACCGTCGTGATAGCTTCAGGCGGGTATCCGGAAAAACACGTAAACGGTTATGAAATTTCCGGTTTTAATGACGTTAAACCGGAAGATGCGATAGTTTTCCACGCGGGAACTAAAACAGAGAACGGAAAAACCGTTACGGCCGGCGGAAGAGTGCTTGCTGTTTCCGCAGTGTCTGATGATATAAAATCTACGGTTGATAAAGTTTATAAATCGGTTGAAAAAATAAAATTTGAAAACAGTTATTACAGAAGAGATATAGCATGGAGGGTTTTGAAAAATGGATAAAAAAATTCAGATTGCCGTTATTATGGGTTCAGATTCGGACCTGCCTGCGATGGCTGAATGTTTTAAAATATTTGATAAATTTCAAATTGCCTACTCTGTTAATGTCGGTTCTGCGCACAGAACGCCGGAACATGTTAAAAAATGCGTTCAGACCGCTGTTTCATCGAGCGTTAAAGTTTTTATAGCCGTAGCCGGTATGTCGGCTGCTCTTCCGGGAGTAGTCGCTTCCGAAACAACGCTTCCTGTAATAGGCGTTCCGATGGACGGCAAACATCTTGCAAGCATGGACGCTTTATTTTCCGTTTCACAAATGCCTCCTTTTATGCCTGTTGCGTGCGTATCCATAGGAAAAGCAGGCGCGATAAATTCGGCGATACTTGCCATTCAGATTTTAGCTTTGGAAGATAAAAAACTTGCGGAAAAACTTATAATGTACAGAAAAGATATGGCGGATTCAATAGTTGCAAAAGACGAAAAATTGGCTAAAGTAGGTTATGTCAAATATATAGAAGAGATGAAAAAATAAAATGGAAAAAACAATTTTAACGCAGGAAGAAATAAAAAAAACTATAACGAAACTTGCCAAGGCAATTTTGAAAAAAAATGAGGATTTATCCGAACTTGCTGTTGTCGGCATACAGACAAGAGGCGTTTTTCTTGCCAAGAGACTTCTTAACGAAATAGTAAGAATTAAAAAAATGAAAACTGAAATTCCTTTCGGATTTCTTGATATAACTCTTTACAGAGACGATTTGGGACAGAATGCCGATATACCTACTATAAAAGATACGAATATACCTTTTGACGTAAACGGTAAAAATATAATATTGGTTGACGATGTTTTATATACGGGAAGAACGATAAGATCGGCGCTTGACGTGCTTAAAGATTTCGGCCGGCCTAAATCAATTCAGCTTGTTGTTCTTATTGACAGAGGATACAGAGAACTGCCTATACAGGCCGATTTCATAGGATTATCTCATTATACAAAAGATGAAGTTTGTGTTAATTTTGTTGAAATTGACGATGAAGATATCGTTACTGTGCAAAAATAATATGAAAAGTAAAAGATTTTGGCTACATACCGGTATGTTTGTCGCAATAAGTTTTGTGTTTGTTTTTATTGCGTTGGTAATAACATTTTTCATTGATGCGTTTTTCTATTCTACGGGATATGCCAGAAGCGATGGGATATGGGAATTGTCAGATAGTGAAGTGTTAGTGTATGAGATGAAAAAAAATTTGATATTAATAATTACAACAAAAATTATGACAATTTTAAAACAAATTCAGTCGGTTTTAGGGATTATGAGTTTAGTGAAACAAAAGAAAGAAATATTAAAAGGATTTTAGTTTTTGGAGATTCAATTACGGTTGGTACGGATTCTATAGAATATTCTGAAGATGTTTACTCAAAACAATTGGAAAATATCATTTCAAAAGATAAAACTTTAAAATATAAATATGAAGTTTATAATATGGGAGTTGACGGGTATAATACAGTTCAAGAAGCAGAAAATCTAAGATTGCATGTTGATAAATATAAACCGGATATAGTTATTGTTACATATTGTTTAAATGATACTGATGATTATGAATGTGGTATATATTATCAGATTTTGTCGTATTTAAAACTCGGCAAAATAGGATATTTTTTAACGGGGTCCAAATTATACAAAGCGTTATGTCAGATTTTATTTAACAAAATGAATTTGTATGATAAAGCAAAAGTTGAAAAAAAATGTGACAGATATTGGGGTTTTGAAGAGTCCGATATGAACATTCCGGAAAAAGGATTCAGAATGTTTGATTTACTGCAAAAAAAATATAACTTTAAACTGTATGTTTTCATAGTTCCCTTTCTGGTTAATTATAATAATTACAAATATGAAGAAGAGCATGAATCAGTGATGTCTGTACTGAACAATTATAATATAAAAGGTTTTGATATAATTAAATGTTTTTCCGATGTTTCAAAAGACGGTTCAATTTTTGATTCTGAAATAAAGGATAAAATACATCCAAATGAGTTTGGACACAAGCTTATGGCTGAATTTATGTATAAAAAATTGAAAGCAGAAAATACGTTGAATTAAATAATAAATTTAAGCGTTTATGAAGTCTGCGTTGATTTTGTTGAAATAGACGGCAAAGATATGGTATACTTAATCAGTTCAAATTAGAGGGAGAAATATGTCTTTTAACAGAAAGGATCTGTTGGGATTAGAGTACCTTGCCAAAGAAGAAATTCTTACAATAATTGAAACAGCAAAACCATTTAAAAGTTTATTTACCCGTTCAATCAAAAAAGCTCCGGCGTTAGTCGGAAAAACAGTAGTTAATCTCTTTTACGAACCTTCCACAAGAACAAGAACTTCGTTTGAATTTGCAGCCAAAAGGCTTTCTGCGGATGTCGTAAGCATAGCTACCGCTACTTCAAGCGTCGTTAAAGGCGAAAGTCTTATAGACACAGGCAAAACTCTTGAAGCAATGAAAGCCGATATAATAATAATAAGGCACACTCTTGCCGGAACGCCTGAAATACTTGCAAAAAATTTAAACGCTTCAATAATAAACGCCGGCGACGGATTTCATGAACATCCGACGCAAGGGCTTTTGGATCTTTTTACGATTCTTGATAAAAAGAAAAAAGTTGAAGGACTTAAAATACTTCTTGTCGGAGATATTCTTCACAGCAGAGTCGCAAAATCAAATATATGGGCTCTTACTAAAATGGGAGCAAAAGTAAGAGTTTCAGGACCTTCAACTCTTATACCAAAAAATATAACCGAACTCGGAGTTGAAGTTTTTTATGATCTTGATAAGGCAATTAAGGACGTTGATGTTGTTAATATTCTCAGAATACAGATGGAACGCCAGCAGGAAAATCTTTTTCCGTCGGTACATGAATATGTTGAGCTGTATCAGGTAACTGAAGAAAGACTTGCAACCGCAAAACCGGACGTTTTGGTAATGCATCCGGGTCCGATGAACAGAGGAATTGAAATATCTTCGTATGTCGCCGACAGTCCGAACGCAGTAATAAACGAGCAGGTTACAAACGGAATAGCCGTAAGAATGGCGGTATTGTATCTTTTGGTTGCGGCAAGAAACAAACAACAGGGGAAGAAAAATGGCAATATTAATTAAAAATATAAGAGTTATTGACCCCGCGTCAAAAACGGATAAAGTAAAAGATATTTATATTGAAGGCAGCAAAATAGTTTCAAAATTGTCAAAAGAGCCTGAAACCGTGATAGATGGTAAAAATAAAATAGCGGTTCCGGGACTTATAGACGTTCATTCTCATTTAAGAGATCCCGGCCAGGAAGAAAAAGAAACGATAAAAACAGGAACGCGTTCGGCCTGTAAAGGCGGAATAACGACTGTGTTCTGCATGCCTAATACGAAACCTGTGACTGATAACGCTCCGTCGGTTGAATATATTCTTTTAAAAGCCCAGAAAGAAGGCAAAGTAAATGTTTTGCCGATAGGATGTATTACAAAAGGATCTCTCGGAACAGAGCTTGCCGAAATAGGAATACTTAAAAAAGCCGGAATAGTAGCAGTTTCCGACGACGGAAGTCCCGTAGCCAGTTCTCAGGTTATGAGAAGAGCGCTTGAATATACGAAAATGTTTAATCTGCCGGTAATATCTCATTGTGAAGATAAAGATTTAAGCAGAACGGGAGTTATGAACGAAGGCAAAAATTCAATAAAATTGGGGTTAAGAGGCATTCCGGCTCAGAGTGAAGAAATTATGGTTTCAAGAGATATAATGCTTACCGAACTTACCGGCGGACATCTTCACATAGCTCATGTTTCAACCGAAGGCTCGGTTGAACTTGTAAGACAAGCTAAAAAGAAAGGTTTAAAAGTTACTGCCGAAACATGTCCTCATTATTTTACGCTGACGGATGATTCTTTAAAAACTTTCAATACAAATTATAAAATGAATCCTCCTTTAAGGTCCGAAAAAGATGTTCAGGCAATAAAAAAAGGATTAAAAGACGGAACGATAGACTGTATATGCACAGACCATGCGCCGCACACTCTTGAAGAAAAGAGCAGAGAGTTTGATGTTGCTCCTTTCGGCATCATAGGTTTTGAAACACTGCTTTCTCTTGTTTTAAATGAACTTGTCGACAAAAAAGTTTTAAGTCTTTCTGAAGCAATAGCTAAGATGACCGTTAATCCTGCAAAGATATTTTCTCTTAACGGCAGAGGCAGTTTAAAACCCGGATCAATCGCGGATGTTGCAATAATAGATACTAAATATTCTTATGAATATAAAAAAGAAGATATACTTTCCAAAAGCAAAAATTCGCCTTTTATAGGAAGAAAATTTAAAGGCGGAGCAGTTATGACTATCGTCGGCGGCAAAATTGTCTGGACTGTAAAAGACGGAATTGTATAAGATAAAAATAAATTCAAATTGCGCAGCTTGTTTTTAACGGCTGTGCAATTTTTTTCGGAATAAGATTATCAAAATTAATATCTGTAACATTTTGGCTTATTACGTTGTCTAAATTACATTATGAAAAATATATATATTTTATTTGTTTTGTTTTTTTTCGTTACGGCTGCAGGCGCTCAGGAAATTAAAAAAATTACATGGGGCCAATGCGTTGAAATTGCCAATAAATATAATCAAAATCTTATAACTGCAAAAAAGAATCTTTCAATAGCCGAATATAATTACTACATATCAAGGAACGGTTATTATCCTTCGGTTAACTTTAAATACGGTTTTTCCAGAAGAGGAAACGGTATTAATGAAAACAGCTGGGACGCTAATTTAAATGCATCTCAGACTATTTATGATTTTAAAACAAACGCCGATTTGGGCGGTAAAAAGGCTGTTATAGAACAGACTGTCGCCCAGCTTACAAAATCTTATGCGGAAGTTTATTATTCAATAAAAGAAGCTTTTTTAAAAATGTGTTATGCCCAGGAAAATGTCAATCTTCTTAATAATATTTATAATTTAAGACTGCAAAGTTCGGAAATGGTCAGGCTTCAGTATGAAGGCGGCAAAGAAAGCAAAGGCAATATGTTGAAAGCGCAGGCTCAGAAATATTCGGCGCATACTGATTTTTTAAATGCCAAAAGAGATCTTCTTTTGGCAAGAAGAGCTTTGTGCGAAGCTATGGGAACCGATTCTGTTTCTGAGTTTAATGTAGACGGCAATCTTTCCGTATCAGAAGATGCGGCCGCAGTAAATGTTGATTCGGAAGCTCTAAGGGCTCCTGATGTGATTATTTCTTCGGCGGATGTGAAGATATCCGAATATAAAGTTGATTATGCCAAAGGCAGTTTATATCCGAATCTTTCCGCTTCGGCATCAATAGGCGTATCGGACGAAAGCAATCCGATTCCTCCCGCAGACAGCAAAGCCTGGAGTTTGGGAGTAGCTTTAAATTATCCTTTGTTTTCAGGCGGGCTTACTAATGTCCGCAATACAGTTCTTGTTTCAAGAGAAGAACTTAACCAAAAAATGACGGAATATGAAAAAGCCGTATTGGCTGCCAAAACTTCTTTGCAGGAAATAGAAATAAACATAGAAAAATACAGAGACAGTATTGCTACAAGCAAAATGTTTATGGAAGCATCAGAACAGAGACAAAAAGAGGCAAATATAAAATATCTGGCCGGAAGCATGGAATTTCAGACATGGCAGGATATAGAGCAGGAACTCGTAAACAATCGGATATCTCAGTTATCATCGCTGTATAATTACAATCTTGCATTGGCAAAAAGAGATAAAATGCTCGGTAATACAAACGGAGAAATAAAATGAAAAAGAAAACTGTTTTAATTTCGGCGGTTATAATACTTATAATTTGTTTTGCCGGCTATAAATATTTTTCAAAAAATGAAAATAAACCTCAAATTTCATACGTTCAGGTTGAAGCATTTCAGTCCGACGTAAAGGAAGTTATAGATACGACTGGCGAGGTCGCGGCTTTAAACAGAGTTGAAATAAAGCCAAGTGTGGCAGGAAGGGTTGATTCGCTTCTTGTTAATGAAGGCGATTATGTCAGAAAAGGCCAGATTCTTGCATATTTGAGCTCAACTGACAGAGTGGCTATTTTAGACGCCGTAAGAGCAAACGAAAAAGAAAAATTATCGCAGTGGGAAGATACTTATAAACCTACGCCCGTACTATCTCCCATGAACGGCAAAATTATTTTAAGAAACGTAGTTGAAGGCCAGACTATTTCAACAAGCGACGTTTTATTTGCTCTTGCCGATGAACTTATAGTTGTTGCAAGCGTTGACGAAACCGATATAGGTAAAATTAAATACGGACAAAAAGCCGTAATTACTCTTGACGCTTATAAAGACGAGGTTGTTGACGGAAAAGTTTTCCAAATTCTTGAAGAGGGACAGAACGTAAGTAACGTTATTACTTATTACGTGAAAATCAGACCCGGACATACTCCTAAATTTTTTAAATCTCTGATGACAGCCAATATTGAAATTACCGTCACTGAAAAGAAAAACGTCACCGTCATTCCGTGGGGTGCCTTAAATGAAGATCCTGACGGAAAACTATATGTTTTAACCGGCGACAACAATGTTAATAATAAAAAAGAAGTAACGGCCGGAATAAATGACGGCGATAAAGTTGAAATAATTTCGGGATTAAATCCGGGAGATACGGTGCTGATAAAAAAACAAAAATATAAATCCGGCGGCAATATTGAAGAAGCAAAAGGTTTTTTACAGATGAGGCCTCAGAAAAGAAAAACAAACAGCGAAATTCTTACAGGAACTTCAAGCGCCCAGGGCAAATAATCATGAAAGAACAGCATAAACCATTGCTTTCTATTAAATCAATAACAAAAGTTTATGACGTCGGAGATACAAAACTCGACGTTTTAAGAGGCGTAAATCTTACAATAGAAGAAGGAGAGTTTGTTGCAATAATGGGGCCTTCGGGCTCCGGAAAAAGCACGCTTATGCATATACTCGGACTTTTGGACAGACCGTCCGGCGGAGTTTATGAAATATACGGACAAAATGTTTTAAAGTTTGACGATAACAGTACGGCTTTTTTAAGATCAAAAATAATAGGTTTTGTTTTTCAGCAGTATAATCTTTTAAATAAAATGACGGCATGCGACAATGTCGCTCTCCCTATGATTTATTCCGGCGGAACAAACAGGGTTGAAAGAGCTAAAAACCTGCTTGAAAGCGTAGGTCTTTCGGAAAGAATATTCCATAAACCGAACCAGCTTTCCGGAGGCCAGCAGCAGCGAGTTGCTATTGCAAGAGCCCTTGTGAACGAACCGAAAATTATTTTTGCCGACGAACCTACGGGAAATCTTGCTTCGGCGCAGTCTGACGAGATAATGCAGATTCTGACAGATTTAAATAAAAAAGGAATAAGCGTTATTCTTGTTACTCATGAACCGGATATCGCCCAATGGGCAAACAGAGTTATAACTATAAAAGACGGACAGGTTATATCGGACACTAAAAAAACAGAACCGCAAAAAACTGACAATAAACCTTTAAAAATACACAAAGATTGTTCAAAATTCAGCATCGCGGAATTTTCAGAAAATTTTTTCTCGGCGATAAGAGCCATTCTTGCAAATAAAACGCGTTCAATTCTTACGATGCTCGGAATAATTATAGGCGTGGCATCAATTATTTCAATGCTTGCTTTAGGTACGGGAGCTCAGAAGTCTCTTGAAAAACAAATTAAATCTATGGGGACAAATCTCTTATATCTTATGCCCGGAAGAATTTCAATGGGCGGAGTTGCCGGAAATGTGGTAAGAAGAATTACACTTGAAGATGTTGATGCGCTGGCTTCAAATACTGAACTTGTCAAAAATATAGATCCGACTGTAAGCGGAAATGTTCAGGTTGTTTACGGCAATAAAAATGCTAATACAAGCCTTACCGGCGCAACTACGGCATATCAGTACATGCAGAACGCAGTTCCTGAATACGGACGTTTTTTTACCAATACGGAAAATAACAATTCCGCCAAAGTGTGCGTTATAGGCGCTACCGTCGTAAAAAATCTTTTCGGCGACCAAGAGCCGGTAGGGAAATATATTAAAATAAACAGAAAACAATTTAGAGTTATAGGTATACTTCCGGTTAAAGGAGCGCAGGGGCACAGAGACGGCGACGATATAATTATAGTTCCGTTAAATACGGCAATGAAAAGGCTTTTGGGAACCAGATACGTATCTTCTGTTTCCGTTGAAGTTCAGGAAGGAAAGATTAATGAAACCGAGAAATATTTATTGGCTACTATGCTTGAAAGAAATAAACTCGGCGCAGACCGGGCTGACTCTTTCAGAATAAGAAATATGTCGGATATGATACAGATGCTTTCAAGCACGACAAAAACAATGACTATGCTTTTAGGGTCCGTCGCCGGCATTTCTTTAATAGTCGGCGGTATAGGAATAATGAATATAATGCTTGTAAGCGTAAGCGAGAGAACCAGAGAAATAGGGTTAAGAAAGGCGATAGGAGCTACAAAAACGGCCGTTTTATTGCAGTTTTTAATAGAATCGTCCGCTTTATCAGTGCTGGGGGGATTTTTTGGAGTAAGTCTCGGAGTTCTTATTTCTTTTGCAGTTTCAAAATTTGCCGGCTGGGCTGCTTTTGTATCGGGATTTTCAGTTTTCTTGTCGGTTTCATTTTCAGTATGCGTAGGTATTGTTTTCGGTCTCTGGCCTGCCAAAAAAGCCTCGGAATTGTCGCCGATAGAAGCTCTCCGCTCGGAATAAAACAGCAGATTTACATAATTTACAAAGATATGATATACTTAATCTAACTTAAAAACGGATGGTTTTATATGTGTTTTGACGTCAACAGTAAATCACTTGCAAAAAGATACGATATCAACGCTAAAATAAAAAGCAATAAACATGTATGTTTAAGTTTTTATGAAATTATAGTTGAATCTTCTAAAATAGCCTCTTGCGCGGTTCCCGGTCAGTTTTGCATGGTTTCCGTGCCGAATGCTTATCTTAGAAGACCGTTAAGTATTTATAAAACAACAAAAACAACAGTCTCCTTCCTTTATAAAATAGTAGGCAAAGGAACCGAAATAATGGCGTCTCTGAGAGCCGGAGACTCTGTAAAAGTTTTAGGACCTCTCGGAACCGGATATCCTTTAAATGACAAAACTATAATCGGAGATCCTGTGCTTGTCGCAGGCGGAACAGGAATAGCATCAGTTCATTTTTTGGCTTCAAAACTTAAAAATAAAGGCGTTTTATTTTACGGCGCCAGAACAAAAAAAGAGTTGTTGTGTTTGTCTGAGTTTAAAAAGCTGGGATGGAAGATTTTTGTCGCAACCGAAGACGGATCTCAGGGATTTAAAGGTTTTGTAACAGATTTAATGAAAGAAAAAATTAAAAAAGACAATATAGTTTATACCTGCGGTCCTGATCCTATGATGAAAAAAGTAATTTTAATTGCTAAAGAATTAAATCTTACAGGGTACGCTTCTCTTGAAGAAAAAATGGCTTGCGGCATAGGCAACTGCCAGGGATGTGCCGTAAAAATAGGCGGCGAGTATAAGATGGTTTGCAAAGACGGTCCTGTTTTTTCAATGGATCAATTATAAAGGTTTTATTTCAACGTCAAAAATTCCTTTTTGGCGCGGAATGTTTTTAACTGTAAGATAGTTATCCGTAAGCGCTTGGTTCCCTCTTAATGAAACCGCTTTTCTTGTTGTTCCTATAAATTTTGAATAAAAATTCTTTCTTAAAATTTTATCCAGATTAAGAAGTTCAGAGACTCTCTTGTTAATTTCAGTCTGTTCCGAAATTTGTTTTAATTCAAAGGCTTTTGTCCCCTGTCTTTTGGAATAGGGGAAAACATGCAGTCTTGCAAAACCGGCGTTCTTTAAAAAGTTGCGTGTTTGTTCAAAGTCATCTGCAGTTTCACAAGGGAATCCGCAAATCACATCCGTTGTCAAAGATATATCCGGTATATTTTTTTTAAGTTTTTTTAGAACAGAATCAAAATCAAGCAAAGTATATTTTCTGTTCATCTGTTTTAAAACATTGTCCGACGCAGACTGCAGAGGAATGTGGAGATGATTGCATATTCTGAGAGGTTCATCTTTCATTATTGATATCAGTTCATCGTCTACCTCGTTTACCTCAATTGATGAAAGTCTGATTCTGAAATCTTTTTTTAGCGATCCAAGTATTTTTTTTAAAAGCCGGCTTATTCCGTTTTCATATTTTCCTATATGTATGCCTGTTAACACAATTTCCGTATAGCCGTTATCTGCTATTGCCGAAATTTCTCTGATTATTTCGTCTTCCGGTTTTGACCAAAGCATATTTCTTGCAAAAGGCACTATGCAGTATGAACAAAAACAGTTACATCCGTCCTGAATTTTTATAAATGCTCTTGAATGGTTGTCAAAAGATTTTATTGTCTGAATCGTGTTTTTGAATAAATCTTCTTTAAGTATTATTTTTATTTTGGGAAATTCTTTTTTTATTTTGTCGTATGATGTTTTTGCGTAGCATCCCGTAAGTATTATTTCTTTGTTATTATGCAAAAATTTATTTATAAAAGAATTGCACTGTCTGTCGGAACTGTCTGTTACGGTGCACGAATTTATTATTATCGTATCGGCTTCTTCAGGCGAATTTACGCACACATATCCGTTCTTTTCAAACAATTCCCGTATAAGTTGCGATTCATATTGGTTAACTTTGCAGCCGAAAGTAGATATAAAGATTTTCTTCATGATTTATTTATAACAAGAATACTGGCGGCAAGCGCGGCAGTTTCAACTCTCAAAATATTTTTTCCCAAAGTGACGGGTGTAATATTGTTTTTAAATGCGTATTCTGTTTCTGAATTTTCAAATCCGCCTTCAGGTCCTATAAAAATATTTATATTTTCAATGTTTTTTAAGTCTTTTAAAACGTTGTCTACGGCGTTTGTTTCTTCGCATTCCCACGGAATAATATTTGACGCGTCTTTCTGTTTTGAAACAAAATCAACCGCATTGATAAATTTAACGGGATGTTCAATATTCATTATATCGGCTCTTCCGCACTGCGAGCTTGCCGAAATTGATATTTTTTTATATCTTTCAAATTTATTTTCAGAAATTTCGTTTATAATGCTTCTTGCGGTTATAACGGGGACTATTTTTGATACTCCAAGTTCGGCGCATTTTTCAATAAGCCATTCAAATCTTTCTCCTTTTGCTATTGCGGTATAAAGCGTTACTTTGATCTTCGGCAGCACAAAAGGGAGTTTTGAAATTATTTGTCCCGTCAGGGAATTTTTATTTACGGATATTATTTTTGCCGAAAAAGAATTTCCAAGACCGTCAAATATGTTTATTTCATCTCCGGATTTGAATCTTCTGACGCCGGTAAGATAATGAAACTGTTCGCCGGTTAAAAAGAATGTATCGTTAACGATGTCTTTAGGATTTACGTAGAAATGAGGCATAATATACCGTGAATTATTTTGGTACTTTAATTTTTAAAGAAATATCCAGCGACGGTGCGGAATGGGTAAGCATTCCTATTGAAATTCTGTCAATGCCGAGTTTCGCGTATTCTTTGATTGTATTAAGATTGACGCCGCCTGAAATTTCAATTTCCGGTTTATACGTTTGCGTTGAATTTTTTCTTATCAGCGCGATCATTTTTTTAACCTGTTCTTTTTTCATATTATCAAGCATTATCAGGTCAACTTTCGCTTTGAGCGCGTCAAGAACATGTTTTTTCGTTTCGCATTCAACCTGTATCAAAATATTTTTATGTTTTTTTCTGATATCTTCAACTTTTTTAATTAGATTGGTTATTAATTTCAGATGGTTATCTTTGATTAAGACCATGTCGGCCAGACTCATTCTGTGGTTTTTGCCGCCGCCGCATCTTACGGCGTATTTTGATATATGCCTCAGCCCCGGCATTGTTTTTCTTGTATCGTAAATGCATGTGTTTGTATTTTTAACGATATTTGCGAATATGTTTGTCGTAGTGGCTATCCCGGACAATGCCTGTATGAAATTTAACGCTGTTCTTTCTCCGCATAAAAGATAATAGGCAGGTCCTTTCATTTTCAAAATTATATCGCCGTTTTTTACTTTCTGTCCGTCGTTTTTGAAAACTTCAAAATGAAAATTTTTATCCAATTTTAAAAAAACTTGTTTAAAAACATCAATGCCGCATATAATACCGGAATGTTTCGCCATTAAAACGGCCGAGGCGACGTTATCTTTTGAAATAATATTTTTAGAAGTAATGTCATTAAGCGCAGAATCTTCTTCCAAAGCAAGTGATATAATTTTATTCAGGTTCATAACTTGGCATTATATAAAAAAACTAATTTGTTTACAATAAATTTTATTAATTTATAAATGCGTTTGACTATTTGGTAATCTATTTATATAATAACCGTTGGGTTATTTGTGTTTGCAAAATACAATAAGGATGTCCTTATGGAAAAACTAAGTTCAAAACTTGAAGGAGCCGACAAAGCAGTTAATAAAGCCGGTTTGCCTGCCGATTACGGCGATACAAAAATCACTATTTTACCCAGAGATCCTATATGTATTTTCGCTTATTGGTCAATTTCCGAAGAATCAAAAGAAAAAATTAAAAATCAATACGGACAAAATGTATTTACCGATTCAAAGCTGGTTGTAAGAGTTTATGATACAACAGATATAAATTTTGACGGTAATAATGCTCACAGGTATTTTGATATTTTTATAACTCCTAATGCTGACAGCTGGTATATAAACGTCGGCGAATATAACCGCAGCTGGTGCGCAGATATAGGATTTTTAACAAGTGACGGCAAGTTTGTTTGCATAGCAAGATCAAATAAATTAAGTATGCCCAGATATGGGGTTTCAAACGTTACCGACGAACAATGGGCGATGCTTCAGATTGAATTTGAAAAGCTGCTCAGAATATCCGGAGTTAACCAGATAGGAATGAGTTCTTTTGACATAGCGCGTCTGATGAGAGAAAGATGGGAAGAAATCGTTTCAATATCTTTACCGAGTTCGCATGTTCAGACAAGTTCGTTTAAAACTCATCCCAAACATTTCGGAGTTGAACAGCAGACCGAAAAACAAAAAAGTTTTTGGCTTAAAGCCGATACAGAGATAGTAGTTTACGGCACTACGGAAGCGGACGCAAAATTGACTATGAACGGACAGCCGGTAAAATTATCTGCCGACGGTTCATTTTCAGTCAGATTTTATTTGCCTAACGGCGAACATACGTATTCCATAGAAGCGACGTCAAGCGATGATTCTATGAAGAAAGCAATAACTTTTGAAGTTAAAAAGAATACAAAATAAAATTATTCGGATTTTTGATGAAATATAAGGGTTATTGGTGTTTACAACTTCATGCGCATTTGCCTTTTGTACGCCATCCGAACTTTCCTGATTTTCTAGAAGAAGATTGGCTGTATGAAGCGATAAGCGAAACGTATCTTCCGATTCTTTCCGTATTTGAAAATTTTGTTAATGACGGCATAGATTTTCGCGTTACGATGACGATTACTCCGACTCTTGCCAATATGCTCGCAGATCCTCTTTTACAGTCAAGATATTATGCAAAGTTGAACAAACTGATAGAACTTTCCGAAAAAGAAATTTTAAGAACAAAAAATCATCCTGAATTTCATCATGTTGCATTAATGTATGAGAGAAATCTTAAAAACTGCAGAAGAATATGGGAAAAATACCACGGCAATATTTTAACGGGATTTAAAAATCTGCAGGATATGGGTAAAATTGAAATAATAACGTGCTGCGCTACGCACGGTTTTTTGCCTCTTATGGTAAACGAAACAGCTGTAAGAGCTCAGATAAGAATAGCCTGTCAGGATTATAAAAAACATTTCGGAAGAGAACCGAAAGGAATTTGGTTGGCAGAATGCGCTTATACGTACGGAATAGATAAAATATTGAAAGAAGAGGGCTTAAGATTTTTCTTTCTTGAAGCGCACGGGCTTTTGTATGCCTCCCCCAGACCGCGTTACGGAGTTTTTGCTCCGATATACTGTCCGAGCGGCGTAGCGGCTTTCAGCAGAGACATGGAAACGGCGCATCAGGTTTGGAGCGCCGATTCAGGCTATCCGGGAGATCCCGATTACCGAGAATTTTACAGAGACTTAGCATACGATTTGGATTATAACTATATAAAACCGTATCTTCATTCCGACGGAGAAAGAAGAAATATAGGTATAAAATACCACAGAATAACCGGCAAAGTTGCTCTTCATGAAAAACAGCCTTATAATCCCGAATGGGCGGAAAACAAAGCAAAAATGCACGCCGAAAATTTTGTTTTTAACAGAAAAAACCAGATAGATTATTTATCGGGGATTTTAGGAAGAGAACCCATAGTGGTTTCAATGTATGACGCCGAACTTTTCGGTCACTGGTGGTTTGAAGGTCCGCAGTTTATAAATCATTTGTTCAGAGCCGTAAATAAACAGAAAATTTTTGCGCCGATCACTCCGGTTGAATATCTTGAAAAATTTAAAACGAATCAGGTTGCAACGCCTTCTCCTTCGTCGTGGGGGGATAAAGGATATTTTGAAGTATGGCTCAATTCAAAAAATGACTGGATATATAAACATTTGCATGTTATAGCCGACAGAATGGTTGAAATAGCTTCCGCAAACAGAACGGCAGCAGGATTAGAATTAAGATTATTGAATCAGGCGGCAAGAGAACTTTTACTTGCGCAGTCTTCAGATTGGGCTTTTATAATGACGACCGGCACAATGGTTGAATACGCCGAAAAAAGAACAAAAGAACATATATATAATTTCAATACTTTGTACGACCAGATAAAAAACAATAATATTGATGAAGGATTCCTTTCAAATTTGGAATATACGAATAACATATTCCCCGATATAGATTATACAGTTTATATAAAATAATGAATAAAGGTATTTTATACGTAGTTCCAACTCCGATAGGAAATCTTGAAGACATTACTTTCAGGGCCGTCAGAATTTTGAAAGAATGCGACGCCGTCGTATGTGAAGACACAAGGCAGACTTTAAAACTCTTGTCTCATCTGCAGATATCAAAACCTCTTATAAGTTTTTATACGCAAAACCAGTTAAGAAAAATTCCTCAGATAATATCAATGCTTGAACAGGGAAAAAATATTTCGCTTGTTTCAGACTGCGGAACTCCGGCGGTATCCGATCCGGGCTATTATCTTGTTAAAGAAGCCGTAAATAAAGGTATTGAAATTGTTTCTCTGCCCGGCCCGTGCGCTTTGATAACCGGTCTTGTCGGTTCGGGACTCCCGACCGACTCATTTATCTTCCTCGGATTTTTGAGAAAAAAAACAGGCAAAATGAAAAAAGAACTTCTTGAAGCAAAGTCTTTAAATAAAACTATTATATTTTATGAATCTCCTCACAGAATTTTAAAAACTCTTGAAACATGCGCCGAAGTTTTCGGCGGAGAATGCAGCATAACGCTCGGCAGGGAACTTACAAAAAAATTTGAAGAGTATATAAGAGGCACTATTTCCGGAGTTTTGGATATTTTAAAAAATAGAGAAATACTCGGAGAATTTGTTATAATTATTTATGCGGTAAAAGATACGGCTGAAGAGACCGATTGTTGATTTATATTTAAAAACGGAGTTTTTTATATGATATATGTGACAAAAAGTTTTTTGCCGCCGGTAAAACTGTATAAAAAATATATAGACAATATCTGGAAAACCAATCAAATTACAAACCAGGGACCTTTATTAAAAGAACTTGAAAATAAACTTAAAAAATATCTGCACGTTAAATATCTTCATTTTCTTTCAAACGGAACCGTTGCTCTTCAGCTTGCTTTGGACGCTTTAAATATAAAAAACGGGGAAATTATAACCACTCCTTTTTCTTATGTCGCTACGACGTCTTCAATTTTATGGGAAAGATGTTCTCCCGTTTTTGTTGATATAGAACCGGATAATTTTACCATAGACGTCTCGCAGATAGAAAAGAAAATAACAAAAAAAACAAAAGCGATTCTTGCGGTGCATGTTTTCGGATATGCATGCGACATTGACGGAATTCAAAAGATCGCAAAAAAATATAATCTTAAAGTTATTTATGACGGAGCTCACGCTTTCAGCGTTAAATATAAAGGAAAATCTCTGCTTGATTACGGAGACATAACGACATGCAGTTTTCATGCCACGAAACTTTTTCATACCGTTGAAGGCGGCTGCTGCATAACAAAAGACAAAAAAACAAACGATAAACTGGAACTTGCAAAAAGGTTCGGGCATAATGGAGATATTCATAAACAGCTTGGAATAAATGCAAAAAATTCAGAATTTCATGCCGCAATGGGGCTTTCTAATTTACCTTTCATTGACAAAATTATAAATGAAAGAAAAAAAATATCAAAACTTTATGATAAACTGCTTCCTGAAATACAAAAACCGAAAAAACAAGAAAATCTTGAATACAATTACGCCTATTATCCAGTAATTTTTAAAAATGAAAAACAATTATTAAATGTTATCAGCCGATTAAACAAAGAAAATATTTTTCCGAGAAGATATTTTTATCCTTCTTTGAATAATTTGCCGTATATGGCGAAAAAACAAAGCTGCCGCATTTCAGAAGACATTGCGAAAAGAATTTGCTGCCTTCCTCTGTATTGCGGATTAAAAAATAACAATGTGGCAGAAATATCTTTAATAATAAAAAAATGTTTGTGAAAGAATAAAATATGTATACGAGAGGGCAAGGATGAAAACAATTATATACGGCAACGGAGCAATGGCTAAAGTTTTATATTCATATATGAAAAAAGATTTTGATATAGCAGGTTTTTGCGTTGACAGCTGTTGTATAAAAGAAAAAAAGTTTTGCGGATTGTCGTTGGTTGCTTTTGAAAAAGTTGAAACTGTTTTCAATCCAAAAAAATACAACATGATAAATGCAATAGGTTTTATTGAAATGAATGAACTTAGAGAAAAAAAATGTGAACAATCTGGCAAAAAAGGATATGAAACCGTTAGTTTTATTCACCCGAGCGTTCAAATACATGATGGTGTCAGCATAGGAAAAAATTGTATCATACTTGATTTTGTATCAATACACTGCGGCTCCAAAATAGGAGACGGAACTTTTATATCAAGCAATGTTAATATTGGGCATGATTGTACAATAGAACCTTTTAATTGGATTAATTCCGGAGTTTCAATAGCAGGAAATACTAAAATCGGCAAAGGTTGTTTTTTTGGAGTTAATTCCAGTATAGGTAATGATTTATCTATCGGTTCTAAAAATTTCATTGCTGCAAATGTACACATAAATAAAAATACTTTGGATAACCAAACATATTTATCACAAAATGCTCAACTATTCAAATTAGACAGTAAAAAATTTATCAGATTTGCAAAGATATTCTAGAGGATTTAATGTCAAAAATCACAGATATTTTTTATAAAAATGTACAAAAATCGCCGAATAAACCCGCCATTTTTTGTGACGGTGATAAAATAACATATAAAGAATTAGAAATATTGGTCAATAAATGGACCAATTTAATGATTAAAAACGGTGTTAGATATGGTGATAATGTAGGTATATTATTGCCAAATAATATTTTATTTGTGGCTTTTATGCTCGTAGCATCAAAAATTGGAATAGCGATCACTCCTCTTAGTCCTACATTGCCGTCAGAAGCAGTTGATTTGGCTTTCAAATCTTCGGAAGTCAAACATATTATTGGGATTCAATCAACATTAGAAGGCATTAATTTAAATAAATATAAAATTAAATTATCGTTGTACGGGAATGTCAAAGATTGTATTAATTTTGATGATATAATCAACAATTATGGTGATGAAAATAATATAGATTATAAAATAACCGGAAATGAAGCTTTGATTTTAACAATGACGTCAGGTTCAACAGGGCAACCAAAGCCGATTATTCTTACGCAAAACAATAAGTTTGACAGAGCATTTTCTGCAATTAAATTATACGGTGTTACTGATAAAGATATAGTTTTAGCCGCCACTCCTTTATATCATTCATTAGCAGAAAGATTGGTCTTAATTCCGTTATTGTTGGGGGGTACATCGGTTTTAATGCCAAGATTTTCACCGTCAACATGGTTAAAAACGGTCAAGGATCTGTCGGTTACTTTTACAATTGCTGTTTCATCTCAATTAAGGCAGATAGCCGAAGTTTTAAAAAGTCCATTTTTGCCTGAAATAAATTCTCTTCGTTGCATAGTATCATCATCGGCTCTTTTGGAATCGCATACAAAAAAAGAACTAATAGATAAATTGAATTGTGATTTTCACGAATGTTATGGTACATCGGAGATTGCCATAGCGACAAATTTAAACATTATCGGTTCTAAAAATAAATTAAAATCAGTCGGATGTTCAATTGACGGAGTTGACGTAAAAATTTTAAAAGAAAATAAAACTTTTGCAAAAACAGGCGAAGCAGGCGAAATAGTTTGCAGGACTCCCATGATTTTTGGCGGATATTATAAGTTGCCTGAATTAACGAAGAATGCAATGTTTGGAAAATATTTTTGTACTGGTGATATAGGCAAAATGGATGAGGAAGGATTTTTATATTTTCTTGACAGAAAAAAAGATTTAATTATTTCAGGCGGAATCAATATTTATCCAAGCGATATTGAAGAAGTTATTTTAAAGTTGGATGATATTGCCGAAGTTGCAGCATTTCCTTATCCCGACAAAAATCTGGGTGAAGTTATTGCTGTTGCTTGTGTTTTAAAAAATAAAGATAAGTTTAATTTAAGAAATTTAAAATTTCATTGTGCAAAATATCTGGCCGATTTTCAACAGCCAAGACAATATTTTATCGTTGATGAATTGCCTAAAAATAATATGGGCAAACTGATAAAACATAAACTTGTTGAAATGTTTGAGGGCTAAATTACAGGAGTGATTATGCAAATAAAAAAATACAAACCATTGGCTCTTGGTTTTATAGGTGGGTCTCTTACATCAGCAGTAGGATATGTACATTTTTCCGCTTGTTTGATGGATAACAAATTTACATTGGATGCAGGTTGTTTCAGCAAAGATAAAAATGAATCTCTCAGAACTGCAGATAAATACGGAGTTGACAGAGAAAGAACATATACTGATTGGGAAGAAATGTTACTGAAAGAGAAAGATAAATTGGATGCAGTTGTTATTTTAACTCCGACACCTTTTCATTTTGGAATGGTAAAGAAATGTTTGGAAAACGGTTTGCCGGTAATTTGCGAAAAAACACTTGCTATAACCAGTAAAGAAACAAAAGAACTAGATGATTTAGTACACAAAAAAAATGGATTTTTGGTTGTAACTTATAATTACACAGGATATCCTATGCTAAGGGAGTTGAAGCAGATTATTAAAGACGGAAAACTCGGACAAATACTGCATTTTCAGGCACAAATGCCTCAGGAAGGTTTTATAAGATTAAACAGTAAAGGAGAAAAACCGGTTCCGCAACAATGGCGTTTGTCTGATAGAGAAGTCCCAACTATTCATTTAGATTTAGCAACTCATTTGCATGAAATTATATATTATTTGACTAATGAAAAACCTATTGAAACTATTTCAGATCAAGCAAGCGACGGCTGGTTTAAAAATATAATTGACAATGTTACGTGTCTTTGTAGATATTCAAATAATATTCAAGGGCAAATATGGTTTTCAAAATCGGCATTAGGACACAGAAACGGATTAGAAATAAGCATTTACGGAACAAAAGGATCTGTAAAATGGGTTCAAATGAATCCGGAAGAACTTATTATATCTTTTGTTGACGGGCATAAACAAATTTTAGACAGAGCTTCAAATGTCAATGTTGCCGATCAGGCAAAATATACGAGATTCAAAGCTGGTCATCCTGCAGGATTTATAGAAGCATTTGCAAATTTATATTGTGATATTGAAAAAGCATTAATTGAATATAAAGAAACTGGCAAATGGAAATCAGAAGAAGTATTTGGTGCTGATTTAGCAACCGACGGATTAAAATTCATGGAGACAATGGTTTTATCTTCAAAAACAAAAAAATGGGAACAAGTAAACAGTTGAACATGGAGTTGAAATAATGAAAAAAATAAAGGAAGAAGAAATTAAAAAATTTGTAATCAATTATATAGAAAAGAAAGGAAAATTGCCGAAAAATACTGACTTTGAAACTTTTAATTATATTGAAACAGGATATGTTGATTCAATAGGTATAATAAAATTTATAGTTGAAATTGAACAAAAATTTAATATTCAAATATCTGAGGAGGATATTATGTCAGAGAAATTCAAAACAGTTAATGGTTTGTCTGACATTATAAAAAGAAATATAATTGAATAATATAAAATTGTTCTATAAAAATTATGATATTTCAGATAATGAGTTATTATTAGTTAATAGTTTTATCAATCAAAAAGTCCATTATGCTTTTGGACGAAAAGAAAATTCAAGAACTCTTTGCCGAACAATGAAAATTTATTATGTAGTTGATGAATAAACATTGTTTGAAGATACAAAAGTTATTAAACCTCAGGACATTCCTAAAGACATTATACACAGGGATGGAGTGAACCAGTAATATTTTTTATATAGTTTTTTTGTAATAAAAATATGTAAAATAAAAAAGGATTAGTTCTAATATGAAAAATTTAAAATTATCAAATAAAACAAAAAACAAACAGAAAACTACATTCAAAATTAGTAATATTGAAGTTGGCAAAGATTTTTTAATGATTGCAGGTCCGTGCAGTGTTGAATCGGAAAAACAAATAATTGAAATAGCAAAAAAAGTTAAAAAATCAGGAGCCAATATTTTAAGAGGCGGAGCTTACAAACCGCGGACATCTCCTTATTCTTTTCAAGGTCTTGGATTAAAAGGGTTGCAGTATCTTAAAAAAGCCGGTGAAATTACAAAATTACCCATAGTTACTGAAGTTGTTGATACAAGGGACGTATATTTAGTCGCCGAATATGCCGATATTTTGCAAATAGGAGCAAGAAATATGCAGAATTATTCTTTGCTTCAGGAAGCCGGGCGTACAAAAGTGCCAGTTTTGTTGAAACGCGGTTTTTATTCAACTATTGAAGAATGGCTTAATTGTGCGGAATACATTTTAAATGAGGGCAATGACAAAGTTATTCTTTGTGAAAGAGGGATAAGAACGATAGAAACATATACAAGAAACACTTTGGATGTAAGTGCTATTTCTTTGATAAAACAGCTTTCTCATTTGCCTGTTATTGCAGATCCGTCACATGCAACAGGATTGGTATCAATTATAGAAAAAATGAGTTTAAGTTCAATTATGGCAGGATCTGACGGACTAATGCTAGAAGTTCATTCTGAACCTGCCAAAGCACTTTCAGATTCAGAACAAGCATTAACGCCTCATCAGTTTGACGGTATAATGAAAAAAATTATTCTGGTAAATAAATTTTGTAAACAATATAAGATTTTATAAGTTTATTATTGGATAATAAGGATAAAAATTGATTATAGGATTATTAAGATATATTAAAAGATTTTTTTTGTATCCGTTAAGAAATTTAAACGTTTTTAGATTTTCTTTTCATAGATACCCTCCAAATGGGTACTATCCGTGTCATGTTAAGAACTACGATAAAAATCAAAAAAAATTAATAGAACAATATAAAAATGAAAAACAGATTGTTGTGTTTTTTAATCTTACAATTCACATAGTGACAGGCGGAATGATTTCAATAAATAATTTTGTAGAACATTCAAAACAATTTTCAACCGAATATAATTTTGGATTGATAATGTCGGGACTTCCTTTTGAATATGCCGTAATTCCAAACAAATATTTTGAATATGCTTTGGACCCGATAGATTTTAATTATATTATAAAATATACAAAACCGGAGAAACTATTATTGAATATACCTGAAGTTTTTATAATATCATTTTTAAATGCTTTGTCTGTAAAACATATTGAGTGGTTAAAAAGCATAAATAAACTGAATATAAATATTTTAAACCAAAATGATGAATTGATGCCTGAACAAAAATATATTGAGAAAATCAGAGAAATTTGCAATAACAGACTGACGATAACAGCGGCTCATAAGAGTTATTGTACCAGTGAGAAAAGCGTTCAATACGGAACGCCTGTTTTTTTATTGCGGCCGTTTGCCGAAAAACATTATAAAACGGATTTAAAAGACAAAAAAAATATAATATTATTGTCCCCTGATTTAAATGATTATAAAGACAAAGTAATAAAAAAACTTAAAAAAGAATTACCTGATTACAAATTTAAAATAATAAAAAATATGAAATTTGAAGATTATAAGAAAGAAATATCAAAAGCAAAATATACAATAACTTTCGGGGAAGGGCTTGACGGATATTTTTCCGAACCATACAAGAGTTGCTCAATAGGTTTTGCCGTTTATAATAATGTCTTTTTTCCGAAGGATTTTCCAAAAATACAGACATTGTATGCTTCTTGGCAAGATTTATATGACAATATAGTTGAAGATATCAGAAATATTGATAAAAATCCTTTGAAATATAAAGAGATTTCAAAAACCATAGAAAATTATTTTTTGGCAAATGATACATCAATGAATAATTTGGAAGATTTATATAAAAGATGGATGGGAAATTAACAAATGCAGGTTTCAATAATAATAGTAAATTATAGAACGAAAGAACTAACCAAAGACGCTGTACAATCCGTATTTGACAAAACGGACGGCGTTGAGTATGAAATTATTGTTATAGACAATGATTCAAAAGACGGTTCATCCGAATATTTAAGAAACAAATTCGGAAATAAAATAGAAATTATTGACGCGGGCGACAATCTCGGTTTCGGCAGAGCAAACAATATTGGGATTAGAAAAGCAAAAGGTAAATATATATTTTTATTAAATTCTGATGCTAAACTTGTAAATAATGCAGTTAAGATATTTTATGATTATATGGAGTCAAATCCGGATGTCGGAGCATGCTGCGGGAATTTATATGATGACAATATGAATCCTGTTTTGTCATTTTCAATGAGAAATCCGACAATATTGTCATATTTTTATACAAAATATTCTCATATTATTTCTAAAATGGGAACTTTTAATAAAAAGAAACAATGCGGATTTTTTAATTATACAGATAAAATAATAGATATCGGATATGCCGCCGGAGCAGATATGTTTATAAAGAAATCAGTTCTTGATAAGTCCGGATTATTTGACGAAGATATTTTTATGTACTATGAAGATGTTGATTTAAATTATAGAATTAAAAAGGCAGGGTTTAAACTTAAATCTGTTCCGCAGGCAAAAATTATACATTTAGAGAGTCAGTCAACTAAAAATTTCCAGGAAAAATATAAAAAAAGTTTAAACGGTGAATATAAATTTTATTTTAAAACATATGGATATAAAACAATAGTGTTTTTTGTTGAAATGCAGATGTTCAATATAATAAAATTAGTTATGCATTGTATTTTGCCAAAAAAGATATTGAGAAAAATTTTTCATAATATATATAGCGTGCAGGATTATAAAAATATGATAAAAAATAATTTCAATGAGTATTGTGAAGCTAAAAAAAATTACATTGCCAAATTAGAATATAAAAAATGAAAATATCAATAGCTTTATGCACTTATAACGGAGCAAAATATTTAAGACGGCAGCTTGAAAGTCTTTGCGCGCAGATATTGAAAGCTGACGAGGTTATTGCGTGCGATGATAATTCTTCAGATAATACGGTTAATATAATAAACCGATATAAAGACAATTTAAACATAAAACTGACTTTAAATAAAGTAAATCTCGGAGTAACTAAAAATTTTGAACAGGCAATATCTCTTTGTAGCGGAGATATAGTGTTCTTATGCGACCAGGATGACGTCTGGCATAAAGATAAAATAAAAATAATGTCAGAAAAAATGATTGAAGAAAAAACCGGCATTTGCTGCTGCGACGGGATTGTAGCGGACGAAAATCTTAAACAGATTGATTCATACACACTGTGGAATACTTCGGGACTTTCAAAAATTGATTTGAACAGATTCAGCCCGTACAGCCTTATCAATAATTACTGCTTTACCGGAATGGCGTTATGTTTCAGAAAAAATTTCATAAAATACTTTATGCCTATAAGCGAAAATGCCGTTCATGACGAATGGATTGCGTTTATAATTTCATGTTTTTCAAAAGTTTCTTTTGTAAATCAAAAACTTGTCGTTTACAGGCAGCATTCGGAACAAAAGATAGGCATTAATTCAATTAAATCGTTAAAAGAAATATGGAAGTTTTTGCGCTCATGCAAAATTGCCGATATGGAAAAGGAAACAAGAAAATTTGAAGATTTGGCGCTTAAATTAAAACAGCTTGAAATGGAAACAAACCTTATAACGGCGATAGAAAATAAAATAAAACATTTAAAACGCCGCACTTCAAGGAGTAAATTCAGGTTTTTTGTTTTAACGGCGGAATTAATTTCCGGACAATATAAAAAATATTCCAACGGAACGTATAAAGCTTTTCTGAAAGATTTGTTTTCCGGCAGATAATATAATTTTTTAATTTTGTATAATAAACGTATGTTTAAATACTTTGATATACTTAAAAAAATCAATTTTCTTTTCGGTTTAAATCAAAAGATTAAGTTTGTAATTTTAGCGTTTGGAATTTTTATATCCTCCCTTTTGGAATTAATCGGAGTTTCGCTTGTTCTGCCGCTTATCGGCGTTGTTATGGACCCTTCCGTAATTGAAACAAACAGAATATTGAAATATGTGTACGATTTTTTAAATATAAACTCCACTACAAATTTTCTCATACTGATATCTTTTTCTCTTGTAGGCGTATATGTGTTAAAAAATATTTATATGACGGTCTTGTATTACTTTCAGTATAAAATGATTTTTAACGCCCAGAAAGAAATATCTACCAGACTTATGACTTTTTATTTGAAACAGCCGTATTCTTATCATTTGACCATAAATACAGCTGAAATAATAAGAACGGTAACTAATGACGTTGCTTATTGTTTTCAATTTCTTATACATCTTTTTGCGTTTGTTTCGGAACTATCGGTTGTTTTACTTTTAATATCGTTTTTGTTTTTTGTAAATAAAGCTATAACTCTCTCTCTTATATTTCTTTTCTTTTTAAGTTTTTTATTTTTATTCAAAAAACTGAAAATAAAAATGTCTTCGGTAGGCCGCGATAACCAGTTTTACGCAGGTCTTATGATTAAGTGGATAAATCAGGCTTTCGGAGCGATAAAAGATATAAAAACGCTTTCAAAAGAGCGTTTTTTTATAGATGAATATTATAAAAATTCCATTAAATATACTTCAGCCCAGAAATATTTTAATTTTTTGCAGCAGCTGCCGAGAATTTTTATAGAAACTCTCGTTATATCTGTGGTCCTGCTTATGATAATTTATTTTCTTTACAAAGGAACAAATATAGCTTCAATTTTTACGCAGATATCGGTTTTTGCTATGGCTTGTTTTAGAATGATGCCTTCCGTAAGCAGAATTCAGGTTTCAATGAACGCTATGATTTTTTACAGACCTTCGTTAAATGTTTTATACAACGATTTGAAAAAAACGGATGATTCCGAAACAAACGGCGGCGATGAAAATAAAGAAATAAACACGGAAGACGGCATATCGGCGGAGAACATAAGCTACAGATATCCCAATACCGATAAACTTATTTTTGAAAACGCCGGATTTGAAATAAAAAACGGGCAGTCCGTCGCTTTTGTCGGTAAAACCGGTTCCGGCAAAACTACGCTTGCGGATATTATACTCGGTCTGTTAAAGCCTGTTACCGGAACGCTTAAAGCCGGAAGCGTTGATATATATAAAAATAAAAAAAGCTGGTCAAAAAAAATAGGATATGTTCCTCAGTTTATTTATCTTACAGACGATACAGTAAAAAATAATATTGTTTTTTACGACCGCTCAAACGTTGACGAAAAAAGACTCGCAAACGCCGTTGAAAAATCCCAGTTAAAAGAATTTATAGATTCGCTTCCTTCCGGCATTGAAACCGTGGTCGGCGAAAGAGGCATAAGACTTTCCGGCGGACAAAGGCAGAGAATAGGCATAGCGAGGGCTTTATACAACGAACCCGAATTTCTTGTTCTTGACGAAGCGACCTCATCGCTTGATACCGATACGGAAAAAGCCGTTATGGACGCGATTGAAAATTTATACGGTAAAATAACCATGATAATAATTGCCCACCGTCTGACCACAATAGCAAAATGCGACGTAATATACAGGGTTGAAAACGGTAAGATAATAAAAGAAAAATAATTTTTTTATTTTACGGCTGTTTTTTTCAATATTTTGAAGATATCGCTATTGTCAATTATGCCGTTTTTTCCGGCATATATTTTCAGTAAATCCGACTGCGTTCCGAACGCATATATTCCCACAAGTTCGTTTGTATGATTTTTGCTTTTATATTTTACCGTTCTGTCAAATTTTAAAAGCATATTTTTGCCTGCAAAAATCATTTTTGAAGGCAGACGCCCTTTTTGCGGCTGTTCGTTAAATCTTAAAAAACCGGTTGCGTGGTCTGCCGTTACAAGCACAAGAGTGTTTTTCGGCGTCATATCGGTTTTGCCGGAATTGATTAGTTCAATTATTGATTTTACCGCGTTGTGCAGTTCATAAACGGAAGAGACCGCCGCATGATAATCGTTATCATGATTTGCCGAATCAATGTCTGACATTTCTATAACGGCAAAAAATGGCTTTTTTTTGGCAAGTAGTTTCTCTGCGGCAAACAACGCTATTTCCGAAAATTTTAAATCGTCTTCGCGGTATGAAAAAGAGGGCCTGTTTTTTTCGTTTTCGGGTATTGGAATATTGTAATTATCAAGGATAACAAACAGTTTTTTAGAGTCGTTGTAAAATAACATATTGTTTTTTATTTCTTTTGAATTCGTTACGTAATATCCGTTTGTTTCGGCAGTATCTTTCAGATAATCGTATTCGTTGTGCGCGATTATTATCTCGGGTTTTGAGATTGATAAAATCTCTTCGGCTATTTGTTTGCGGTTTTGCCTTGAAATATTATGAGCCGCAAAAGCCGCCGGAGTCGCATCATAAAAAAAAGTCGTTGTTATGAGGCATGTGTTATAGATTTTTTGTTTGTTCAGAATATCAAATATGTTTTCAAAAAAACTTCCTTTTTCATTTGTTGAGATGCAGCCGTTAACTGTCTTTTTACCGGTTGCAATTGCAGTCGCTGCGGCGGCAGAATCGGTTGCAGAAGCAGTCTCAAAATACTTTTCTGACGATTCGCTGAAATAATAGGGATAAGGTACTGCGCCGGCCTTGATTGCGTCGTATCCGTCGGGATTTCTTTCGTTGACGCAGGAAAGGCTCCAAGTCGCCGCAAAAGCCTTACACGGAAAAGAATCCCATATCAAATTTCCGCCTGTCCCGCATAAATATGAACTTGCGGCAAATTCGCTTGACACGGACATTCCGTCGCCTATGAATAAAAAAACATATTTTGGAAAATCCGCTTCTGAAAGATTTGAAACTGTAAAGAGAATAAAAAAGAGAAGGAATATTTTTAAATTTTTCATTTTTACGTTAATATTATAACACATAATAAATGTTTTTATTATTCGTTTTTAATTGCTTTTTGAAATAGGCTATGGTATAATCTACCGATATGATAGACTTACATACTCATACGCTGTTTTCTGATGGGGTTTTGTTGCCGAGCGAACTTGTTTACAGGGCAAAGTTCAGAGGTTATGAGGCTATTGCTTTAACGGATCATGTTGACTACTCAAATTATGAGTTTAATATTCCTAAAATAGTTGAAGTCGCAAAAATTCTTCAGGATAATTATGACATAAAAGTTTTGCCGGGCGCGGAAATAACCTATGTTCCGCCTAAGCTGATATCTGATATCGCGGCGAAGTGTAAAAAATTGGGCGCAAAAATCATAGTTGTTCACGGTGAAACTGTCGCCGAAACCGTGCCTCCGCAAACCAATCATTACGCTTTAAAAGCCGATATTGATATTTTGGCGCATCCCGGACATATAACGGAAGAAGATGTGATACTGGCCAAAGATAACGGAGTTTATCTTGAAATTACCACGCGTCACGGACATAATGCCACAAATAAAGAAGTCGCAGGGCTTGCTTTGAAACACGGAGCCAATCTTGTGCTCAATACCGACTCTCATTTGCCGGAAGATTTGATGGATTTTGGTAAAATAGAAAAGACGCTGAAAGAATCCGGTTTAAATTTTAAATATTTTGAAACAATGCAAAAAAATTCAAAAAACATAATTGATAAAAAATAAGAGGATAAAAATGAGAAACAAAGAAGATAAAATCTTAAATTTTATAAACAAAATCAAAAAAAACAAAAAGGCTTTTTTTACGGCGGCAGCTTTTGTATTGGGCGTTTCATTGTTTGTTGGTTTTGTTTATTACAGACTGCAGATAATAAAAGATACGGCTTCCACTAAACTGTCCCTCGCGGTTAATTACGTTGCATCCGGAAATATGGATCAGGGACTGGGCGTTATAGACGAGATTATCTCCAAATATTCAAATACGCCGGCTGCGTATAGAGCGATGTTGATGAAATCAAATTATTTTATTTCCCAAAATAAATATGACGAAGCAGAACAGTTATTGAAAACGGTTATTAAAAATGCCAAACCGGATACAGTAAAGCCTTTGGGTTATCCCGGGCTGATATTGGTTTACGACAATACAAATAAAATTGATAAAGCTATAGAAATTTCAAACGAATTTTTGACTAAATACAAAACAAATTATTTGGCTGCAAGCGTTACCGAAAATATGGCAAGATTATACGAATTGTCGGGAAATGAACAGGAAGCGCAAAATATTTATAAAAAGATAACAGAGATTTATACCGGTACGGAATATTCCGAAAGGGCAAAAAGTAAAATAAAGTAATTTGTTCGACAGGATGTTTGTAAATGAAAAAAGTATACTTGGCATTTTTATGGCACCAGCATCAGCCTATTTATAAAAACCCTCTAAATAACGTTTATGAACTGCCGTGGGTAAGACTGCATGCGACCAAAGATTATTACGATATGGCCGCTATTTTAGAAGACTATCCTAAAATAAAATTAAATATAAATTTAGTTCCTTCGCTGCTTGTTCAGCTTGACGAATATGCGAGAGGCGAGGCAAAAGATAAATTTCTTGATTTAACTTTAAAACCTGCTTTGGAACTTTCCGAAGAAGATAAAATATTCATACTTATGAATTTTTTTATGGCAAACTGGGAAACGATGGTTTTTCCGAATAACAGATATTATCAGCTTCTTGAAAAAAGAGGAAAACAGACAAGTGAAACAGATCTTAAAAGAATATTAAATTACTTTAAAGATAACGATATGAGAGATTTACAGGTATGGTTTAATCTTTCATGGTTTGACCCTTATTGGCGCAAAAACGACGTTTTTATAAACGAACTTTATATAAAAGGCAGGGATTTTACGGAAGATGAAAAACGCAAACTGATAGAGAAACAATTGCAAATCTGCGGTATGATAGCCGCAAAACATAAAGAACTTCAGGATAAGGGGCAGATTGAAGTTTCCGTCACGCCTTTTTATCATCCGATTCTTCCTTTATTATGCGATACTAATAATGCTCTTGACGCAACGCCTCATATAGTATTGCCTGAAAGAAGATTTGCGCATAAAGACGATGCGCAGTGGCACGTAAATAATGCCGTTACTTATTATGAAAATATTTTCGGGAAACGTCCGTCCGGAATGTGGCCGTCCGAAGGTTCCGTTTCAAATGAAGTTGTTTCGCTTGCAGCGGGCAACGGAATAAAATGGCTTGCAACGGATGAAGCGATTCTTTTCGGGAGTTATAAACCGTCTTCGCAAAACAGGCAATATTTGTTCAGACCGTATACGGTTAATATAAACGGAAATATCGTAAATATGATATTCAGAGATCACGGATTATCCGATTCTATAGGTTTTGTTTATTCAAAATGGAATCCTGACGATGCCGTAAGGGATTTTATAGATAAAGTAAAAAATATAGGAAACTATGTAGGGGATTCTTACGAATATCCTCTCGTTTCGGTTATTCTTGACGGAGAAAACTGCTGGGAATATTATAAAAACGACGGGTGGGATTTTTTAACGAAATTATACGGAGAACTGTCAAAGGAAGAAAGTATTGAAACGGTTAAAATAAGCGATTATTTGAACAAATTTCCTCCGAAAGATACGATAACGAATTTAAAGGCCGGTTCATGGATAAACGGGAATTTCGGAATATGGATAGGACATAATGAAGATAACACGGCTTGGGATTATCTCGGCAGAACAAGAGATTTTCTGCTGGATTATGAGCAGAAAAATCCGTCTTTTAGAGACAGCGAACCGGGAAAAAAAGCGTGGCAGATTTTATACGCCGCTGAAGGTTCGGACTGGAATTGGTGGTACGGAGAGGAACATTCGTCAAGCAATGACGAGATATTTGATAAGCTGTTCAGACAGCATTTAATGACCGTGTATGAATTGTTAAATCAGAGAATTCCGGATTATTTATACAAATCAATAAAAATGTTAAGACAGTCGTTGGCAAAATTTATAATGACAAATCCTACGGCTTTGATTTCTCCGAAAATTGACGGCGAAATTTCAAATTTTTTTGAATGGAAAAACGGAGGATTGTATTCGGTAGGACATACCGGCGGATCAATGCATCAGGTTTCAACCGTTATTAAAAATTTTATGTTCGGATTTGATTTAAATAATATTTATATAAATATTATGACTAATGTTCCGACAAATTCAAAAGATATAGAAAACTTGCATTTTAATATTAATTTTTTGACGCCTGTAGTGAAAAAAATATCGGTTAAATTTGACATAAACAAAAATGTTGTTGAATTTGCCGTTATAAGCAACGGCGAAAAGGTTTCAATTTCTCCTGACAATATTGCCGTAAAAACTCTGATAGAAATGGCTATACCTCTGAAAATTCTTGAACTGCCGGATGATTTTAACAATATTGAATTTACAATCAGCGTTGATAAAGATTATATGGAGATTGAAAGATGGCCTTACCAGTCTTCCGTTATAATTCCCAAGCCAAGCGAAACCTTTAATGAAACGGCGTGGATGGTTTAAATGATAACAAAAGATATAACGGTAAATGAAACGGTATTTAAAGCAGTGCAGATTGACCTGAGCGAGAGAGGGAAATTGCTTATGATCATAGGCGCAAAAGGATACGTTATGTGCGGCTATCTTAATATTAATACCGCCCAAAAGCTCGGAGATGCCGCCTGTATGGTTACAGGAGTAAAAACGATTGACGATGTTTTAAACGCAGATATAGTCGCGCTAACCGCCGAAGCGCAAAAACTGGGCATTGAAATGGGAATGCCTGTAAAAGACGTTCTTAAAAAGCTTTCAAATTAACTTCCGGCCTTTTTTAATACATCAATAGCTATTTTGTTGGCAGGTTCAAATTTTAAAATTTCATTGACATACTTTACCGCATTATTTTTGTCATTGAAATCTGCATATAATAAGGCTAAGTTCTCAAGATATTCAATATTGCCTTTATCACTTTTTAATAAATTTAAAAGAATTTCAATGGCTTTTTTATACTCTCCGGTTACTGCGTAAAATTTTGCCAACATCTTAAATGAATTTGTATTATAAGGCGATAATTCTAATGATTTTTCTGCAAATTCAACAGACTTTTTAAAATCCATTTTATGCAGATAAATATTGCTTAGATTTATGTAGTATTGATGCAAAATGTAATTTTCATGATTGGTTTTAAGCGCTTCTAAGAATATTGTTTCGGCTTCATCATATTTTTTTTCAAGGAATAAAATATTACATAAAGTCGGAATATAATTGTAATATTTGTATTTCATTGCTTCATAAATCAAGTCTTTTGCCTTTTGATACTTTTCTTGCGCTATTAATACTTTTGCAAGTCCGTGTAGATTTTCAGGATAATTAGGAGCATCCGTGTATGCGTTTGTCCAAAATGATTCGGCATTTTTATATCTGTTTGAATAAATATTGGCAGTTAAAGAAAAAACAACAAACAACGAAATAAATAAAAAAAATAAATATTTTTTTGCAAAAGGATACTTTATTATTATTTTACCGGTTAATTCGGATAAAAGTATAACTACGGCGACGGCAGGAATAACAAATCTGTGAAATAGCAATAAGTAATCCGGTATAAAAAATGTAGGCAGTAAAGATAATATAAACCATGTTCCGCTAAATAATATAACTTTTCTATTAATAAATCGGGTAAACCAAACAATCATAATTAGAAGTAATAAAACAATGTTAACTGTTAATAATTTCGGCGTTAATTGGATTTTATATAACATAACAGGTATATAATCCGGGATTATGAATTTAGTTGTGTAAGTTAACAGCCCCGTTATGATGACGCCTGCAGATTCTTTAAAGTTTGTCAGATAAGATGATAATTCCACGGTTGTTATTGAAATTGTTCTCAAAATAAAATAAACAGCCAGCATGGGCAATAATATTGAAGATATTTTAAATAATTGTTGTTTTGATATTTTATAATTAAAACAGTATAGAGTAAGCGGAAATATCGGCAATAAAACAAGGGCAGTTTCTTTTGTAAAGATTGATAATATAAAGAAAAATATAAAAAAGAATAAATCTTTTTTTTTGTTTGTTTCAATAAATTTGAGAAAAGACGTTAAAGTTAATGTGAAAAAAATGACCAACAGGGTGTCGTTTCTTGCCGGTATCCATGCAGGACACGACATAAGTATGGGATGAACCGCTAATAATAAACAAATAAATTTGGCTGCGGAAGTATTAAATCTTAATTGTGCCACTAACAAAAATATACAGAAGATACTCAATATAAAATATATTATGTTTGCAGTATGAGAAACTTTTAAATTGTAACCGAATAATATTGCTTCCGCCGCAAAAGAGATGCTTAAAACAGGTCTGTAATAGGGGAATTCTTTTGAATAATAACAGGACTCCGTAAAAAAATTAGGTATATTTTGAATTTTTGAAATGTATGTTATATTGTTTTGAACAAGATAGTCGTCATCTAAATTTGTAAGCTGGAAATTAATATTGTGTCCGTAAACGGTAAAGACAACACCCGTTAAAATTATAAAAAAAAATAAATTTGATTTGAAAAACTTATAGATTTTAGACAACATATTTTTAAAGTGGAGGTGGCGGGAATTGAACCCGCGTCCGAAAATGTTTCAGTAAGACCGCTACAAGCTTAGCCTGGAATTTTTTTCTCGTTTATGAGACCATCTCCAGACGTGAATATCCCATAAACCAGCACCGTTAAAATTTTGCATTAGCCTGACGGTACAAGCCGGTTAACGCTAACCTACTCTTGTCGTTTTATCCCGCCAGTAGGTGTCACGGGTAAAACGTAGCTGACTTAAGCAGCTATTGGCATTGCGCCAAAACCCATAAAGGGTTTGAGCATGCCGTTAGGAACGATTTGTTTGTCGTTTCTATTTTAGCCGATTTTTAACCGAGCCATCGGCCAACTCGGGCTTGCTGTCTTTACCTCTTCCATTCCCGTCGAACCCAATTCACCCCCGAAAAAAAACAGATAAAGCACAATTATCTTTTGCTTTTAAAGAACTCCTTTATTATTGTAGCACACTCTTCTTCCAAAAGTCCACCGTAGACTTCTATTTTATGGTTTAATTTCTTTTCTGAAACGATATTGAAAACGCTTCCGCAGGCTCCTGCTTTGGCATCGTATGCTCCGAACACTATTCTGTTTACTCTGGCCCATATTAAAGCTCCGGCGCACATTGCGCAGGGTTCAATTGTCACATAAATCGTACAGCCGTTTAAACGGTAATTTTTTAATTTTTTGCATGCTTTTCTTATCGCAATGATTTCGGCATGCGCTGTGGTATCGGAAGATTTGACGCTTTTATTGTATCCTTTTGATATTATCTTGCCGTCTTTTACAATCAAAGCGCCGACAGGAACTTCTTGTGACAGGAAAGCTTTCTGCGCGCATTTAAGCGCTTCCTGCATAAAAAAAGCGTCGTTTTTATTCATTGGCGTTAATATATTTTTCCAAAAGAGTTTTTAAATCCTGAGGTATTCTTATGGGTTTAAAAGATCTGTTTACCAAAGGATGTTTGGTTTTTCCGTCGGCAATCAATTTGTCAGCGCATTTTATTTTATACGCAAATACAACGCTTGCGTTTTTTAATTCAGAAATAGATGTTTCAATCGTAAGCAAATCGTCATATTTAGCCGGAGAATAGTAGTTGCATTCCGCATGCATAACCGGAAAAAATAATCCCAGTTCTTCCATTTGTCTGTATGTAAAGCCGGCCTCTCTCATAAATTCGCTTCTTCCTCTTTCAAAAAAAACCAGATAATTTGCGTAATATACAGTGCCCATTTGGTCTGTGTCTCTGTACGAAACTCTTAAGTTGAATTTATTCATTTATTTGCCTCAATTAAATTTACTCCCTATATTTAAGCCTGAACCGTTTAGAAAATCACAGGCTGACATTTTTGCTTTGCTTTCCGGCTGTACTATTTTTATAAGAAGGGCGTCTTTGCCGCATTTAACTACAAAACCCATTCCTTTTTTTACAGATATAACAGAACCCGCCGGAGCATTTGAATCGTCGGCGACGAATTCGCATTCGGCTATTTTTAATATTTTGCCGGCCATTTTACCTTCTGATATTGAAGTAAATATTCCGGGCCATAAAAACAACCCTCTGAAAAGATTTTTTATATGTTCAGCCGGCCTAGTCCAATCTATTTTACCGTCTTCTTTTTTAAAAGTACGGCAGAATACGGGTTGTCCTGACTGCGGTTCGGCGGCGCATTGACCTTTATCAATCATATCAATAGTGCGGTTCATTACGGATATTCCAAGAGTAATAAGTTTATCAAACAAAGAACATGCCGTATCGTCGGCAGATATATCAAGAGAATCCTGAAGAATTATATGTCCGCTGTCTAATCCTTTATCTATAAAAAAAGACGTTACACCGGTTTTTAGTTGACCGTCAATAAGAGCCTGCTGCACCGGAGAAGCTCCTCTGTATTGCGGCAAAAGAGAAAAATGTACGTTGAAACATCCGAATTTAGGCAGAGTAAATACTTTTTCGGGAATAATCTTTCCGAAAGAAACAACTACGCCGATATCCGTATTATAACTTTTTATTTTTTCAATAATTTCATCCGTAAATTTTTCAATCTGTATGCAGGGTATATTATTTTCAACTGCGAAAACTTTGACGGCCGGCATTTTAAGACGCTGTCCTCTTGACGCCGGTTTGTCCGGCATTGTGACAACGGCTGAAATTTTATGATGTTTGTCAATATTTTCAAGAAATGTTTTTGAAATATCGGCGGTTCCGAAAAATATTATATTCACCAGTCGCCGCCTTTTTTTCTTCTCTTTATTTCCTTTTCAACAAGTTTTCTCTTCCAAGGCTGAAGATAATCTATAAAAAGTTTTCCGTTTAAATGGTCTGTTTCATGCTGAACTGCTTTTGCCAGAAACCCTTTGGCTTCAAGCGTTTTAATTTGTTCGTTTAAACCGAGATACTGCACGGTTATTTTGTCAAATCTCGGAACATTTTCGTATATTCCCGGAAAAGACAGACATCCTTCTTCCATATTTATCTTATTCTCGCCTGATACTATAACGGGATTTATTAAAACTACAGGGTTTCTCTTTCCGTCGGGCATTACGTCTATTACGCATATTTTTAAAGGAATTCCTATCTGCGGGGCCGCAAGACCGGCTCCGTAAAAAGCATACATTGTTTCAATCATGTCTTCTGCCAGTTGTTTAATTTCTTTTGTGATTTTTTCAACAGGTTTTGTTTTGCTTCTGAGAATCTGATCTCCGTATTTTACTATTTGAAATTTAGCCACGCAATACCTCTTTATCATCTGAAATAATACGGAAATTATATGAAACAAACGGATTAAAATCAATAGTCTATTGACGATTGTTTTATAAAAATAGTATACTCTCCGCTGCAAACACTTAAAAATACGGGGCTATAGCTCAGCTGGGAGAGCGCTTGCATGGCATGCAAGAGGTCAGGGGTTCAATCCCCCTTAGCTCCATTTTTTTCTTCGGTCTTTTCGTTTTATACTTCGTTGCCAAAACGTTCGGATACCTCGGGCTTCGCCCTTTACAGTATACGCTTACATTTTGTCGCCTCGTCTAAAACGAAAATATAGGTTTGGAAATAGTATCTTTTATTTTTATCAAATGTTCGGATACTTCGGGCTTCGCCCTTTACAGTATACGCTTACATTTTGTCTCGGTTTAAAACAGAAATATTTTTTGAAAAAATGACAGTTTTTTGTTTTTATGATTGAATATACCGATTAGTTTCACTCCGCGGATGTTTATAAAGGCATAAAAAATATTTAATAATTCAGTCAGTCAAAAAATTTCTAACATTTCTTTGCGTTTGGTAAATACAATAATGTAAAATAAATTGACGTAAATGTATAAATTTGTTAAAATCTTCAGCATCATTATAATAATTTTTGGGGGATATATGTTCAGGAAGTTAATGTTTTTACAGGTATTATTTGTCGCATTGGCGCTAACTGTTGCCGGATGTTCTCAAAAACAAGAACAGAAAACAGATGATAAAAATATTGTTAAAATTTGGCACTGGATGACCGACAGACAGTCCGCTTTTGACAAACTTGCAGACCAATATTTCAATGAAACCGGCGTGAAAGTCATTTTTGAAACGTATGCGCCCACCGATGTTTATAAAAATAAAATAACTGCAGCCGCAAGCGGACAGCTGTTGCCGGATATATTTAATCCTTTAAGCGATAAAAGAGAACTTGCTTCATATATAAAAGCGGGATTTATCGCTGATTTAACCGATGAAATGAATTCAGGCTGGAAAGATATTTTCTTTGAAAAATCTCTGGAACAAAACAGATTTACCGAAGGTAATGAATGGGATGTAAAACCCGGTTATTACGGAGTTCCTCTTGATGTCAGCTCTCTTATGATATATTACAACAAAGATTTATTTACTCAGGCCGGGCTTGACCCGAATAATCCTCCAAAAACATGGGCTGAATTTATAGAAGCCGGCAAAAAATTAAGAGCGGCCAATATACAGCCTTTTGTAAGCGGATTCGGTGAAGCATGGCTTATAGGAGCTTTTGCCGCGTCTTATCAGTGGGAATTGTTCGGCAAAGAAGGAATTTTAGACACTATAGACGGTAAAGTCGCATATAATGACCCCAGATGGGTAAGAATATTCGGACTGTTAAACGAAATGAAAGAGAATAAAATGTTTGCCTCCGGCATGGTAACAATGGTAAATAAAGATGCAGAAAGAACGTTTGCAACCGGAAGAGCGGGAATGACATTTAACGGTTCATGGGGCGTCAATGTTTATAAGTCAATGAATCCTAATTTGAATTACGGAGTTATGGCTCCGCCTCAGCTTCCTGACGCTAAATATCCTTTATTAATATTCGGCGGAGACGGTTCGGCTATGTTTGTTAATGCAATGTCTCCTAACAAAGATAAAGCGATAGCTTTCTTAAAGTGGCTTACTCAGAGACCTCAGCAGTCTTTTTTGTCTGCAGAAACATTGAACATCCCTTCAAATAAAGAAAGCGCGCAGGATTTGCCGGATGTTTTAAAAACATTTTCCGAAAGCATAGCAAATACTTTTGAAAATTTGCCGAAATTGGAATCATGGCAGGTTGTAAATTACATAAATATAAATCTGCAGTCCGTTATGATAGGTGAAAAAACCCCTAAACAGGCGGCTGATGAAGTTCAAGCTGAAAAAATCAGACAGGAAAAGGCAAAAAAATGATAACGCCGAAAGAAAAAACGATAAATATGATGTTTATAATGCCGGCGCTGCTTTTGTTTTTGGTATTTAATTTTTATCCGCTTTTGAGAACATTCCAATTGAGTTTTTTCCAATGGAACGGCATAGATAAAGAAATGGTTTTTGTCGGTTTTGCGCAATATAAGGATATATTGTTCAATAATCCTGCTTTTTGGAAGTCAATGTTAAATGCCGGATATATTACTTTGCTTGCGCTTACGCTGCAAAACGGTTTGGCTTTACTGCTTGCACTTTTGGTTAACAGACAGATCAAAGGCGATAATATATACAGAGTTATATTTTTTCTTCCTCCCGTTCTGTCAGGCATAGTAGTCGGATTGATATGGAAATTTGTATATGACGGCAATTTTGGAATTTTAAATCATTGGCTTATATCGCTCGGATTTGACAATTTTAAAGATTTTGCGTGGCTTTCAGAAATAAAAACAGCGTTGTCCTCGGTTGCGGTAGTTCATATGTGGAAAGGATTTGGATACGGATTTATAATATTACTGGCGGGCTTGCAGACTATACCGAATGAGTTATACGAAGCTGCCGAAGTTGACGGAGCCGATACATGGCAACAGTTTAAACATATAACATTTCCTAGTATGATTCCTGTTTTTACAATAGTTACCATTCTTACAATTTTAGGAACGATGCAAATCTTTGATTTGATATACTCTATGACAAGAGGAGGCCCCGCGGGATATACGCACGTTCCGATAACAAAAATTTATGAATATATGAGTAACGGTGAATTTGGTTATTCTACTGCGATGGCCATTATTTTTGGAGTGGTTTTATTAGTAGTTTCTTTCGGGCAGTTATATGTAAGTAAAAAATTTAACAGGTAAATAAAATGAATTTATTTAAAGCAAAAAAAATATTGACGAGCTCTATAACCCATATTATACTTATAGCGGTTGCTGTAACTTGTATTTTCCCGGTTTTTTGGATGTTATCGTCATCTCTTAAAACGCAGGAAGAAATATTCACAAAAATGGCTCTTTTTCCGGAAACATGGCAGTGGGGCAATTATGTTGAAGCATTTGTAAAAGCCGAATTCGGAATATATTTTCTTAACAGCGTTTTTTATACTGTTGTCGGAGTTTCGTGCATAGTTTTTATAACCTCTCTAGCCGCTTATGGTTTTGCAAGGCTTGAATTTTGGGGTAAAAATTTCTTTTTTTATCTTTTGATATCGACGCTTCTTATTCCTATACCCGGTATTTTTGTTCCTTTGTATCTTTTATTAAAAAAACTGACTCTTCTTGATACCAGAACGGGGCTTCTGCTGTGTTATATAAGCGGAGGTCTTGCTTTTGGATTATTTGTATTAAGATCTTTCTTTGAGGAATTGCCGAAGGAGATAGAAGAAGCGGCTCTTATAGACGGTTGTTCAAGATTCGGAATATATTGGAGAATAGCTCTTCCTCTTGCAAAGCCGGCCATAGCGACGCTTGTAATTTTAAATTGTCTTACTATATGGAATGAATTTTTGATGGCTTTGGTAGTTTTACAAGATAAGGCAAAGATGCCCATACAGAGAGGATTGATGGTGTTTCAGGGTACTTTTATTACCGATTATCCGCTTTTAATGGCAGGATTGACAATAGCGACAATTCCTATACTTATAGTATACCTTCTTATGCAAAAACATATAGTCAAAGGTATTGCCGCAGGTGCGCTTAAAGGATAATTTTTACTATCGGCAAACGGATGTTGGATATGGCAATAGAAGTTATAGTTTTTGATTTGGGAAAAGTTATTTTTGATTTTGACATCAATAAACTGTCGGACGGTTTTCACCTTTCATCAAAAAGTTCAAAACAGGATGTTGTGGATTTAGTCTCCGGACATAAAGATATATTTATAAATTATGAAAAAGGGACGATGTCTTCCCGTGAATTTTATAATCAAATGTCATCGCTTCTGAAATTAAATACGGATTATGATAAATTCAGCGATATATGGAATGATATATTTACGCCTTTTGAAGACATATCGGCCTTTATAAAAATATTATCAAAAAAATATCCTCTTGCAATACTTTCAAATACAAACGACCTGCATTTTGAATATTTAAAAAATAAATATCCCGAAACTTTTTCATATTTTAAAAATTTTCATTTGTCTTATAAAATCGGAGCAAGAAAGCCGGACGACGAAATATATAAAAAAGTTATAGATTTTTACAATATAAATCCCGCAAACATATTTTTTACCGACGATCTTGAAAAAAACATAATTTCCGCCAGAGCATCGGGCATAAACGCGTACAAGTTTGAAGGATTGGGAAAATTAAAAAAAGATTTAAATTTACTCGGAGTAAATTTCGGTTTATGATAGATTTCGGAATAAGCATTTCAAAACAGCAGTTGTTGCAAAAAAAGTTTGAAAGATTTAATATTAAAGAAAGTGATATCACCGAAAAATTTGTTCATTCATCCGGCCATGGCGGGCAAAATCTCAATAAAGTGGCGACTTGCGTATATTTGAAACATATACCGACTTCAATAGAAATTAAATGCCAGAAATACAGAACGCAGCTTTTAAACAGATATGCCGCCAGAAAAATGCTGGCTGATATGATTGAATCAAAAATTTTGGGAGAAAAAAGCGAAAGGGTAAAAGAAATAGAAAAAATAAGAAGGCAAAAGAGAAAAAGATCAAAAAGAGCAAAAGAAAAAATGCTTGATAATAAAAAAATAAACTCTGAAAAAAAACAAAACAGAAAAAGACCGGAATATTTATGAAAATAGCGATAGCTCAGGTAAATCAGAAGGTCGGCGATATCAAAGGCAACAGACGCAAAATAGTAGATTATGTCCGTTCGGCAAAAAAACAGAATGCCGATTTGGTTATATTTCCCGAATTTGCGATGATAGGCGGGTATGTTGAGGATTTGCTCCTAAATAAAAATTTCATTGATAAAAATTATGAAAATATTGAAATTATTACCACGCGTTCCGATTTGGATTCAATGATAACCCTTATCGGGACGGTTTCAAATGATAAATTTGAAAAAGAACATATAATAAACACTGTTTCAATGTTTACAAAAAATACCATGAAAGTCGTGGCGTCAAAGGATATTCTTGATGATTCCGATTTTAAAGATTCAAAATATTTTAAAAGATCCGGATTTTCAAATGTGTTTAAAATTCATGATAAAAATTTTGCATGCGTAATAGCCGACAGTCCTGTTTCAGTTTTAAAAAATGTGGAGAAAGCTTCGTGGCTGGGAGTTGACGTTATAGCGGTATTTAGTTGTTCTTCTTACTACAAAGGCAAAACGGCTCATATAAGGGAAATATTGAAAAAAGCGGCAAAAGAATATAATGTAGATGTCGCTTACGTGAATATGGCAGGCGCGCAGGACGGTTTTGTTTTTGACGGCGGAAGTTTTTATGTCGCCAAAGAAGGCGTTTTTAAGGCTTTGTTGAAAAATTTTGAAGAAGAGTTGTTTATTTTTGACACCGACGGAAAAAATGTTACAGAAAATGAAGAAAATATCGCAAAAGAAATGTATGATGCTTCCGTTTTGGGATTAAAAGATTATTGCGTTAAAAACGGTTTTAAAAAATGCGTGTTGGGCGTAAGCGGCGGCATAGATTCCGCTCTTACTCTTGCGATAGCGGTTGATGCGTTAGGCTCGGAAAATGTTATTGCCGTTTCAATGCCTTCCGAACACACTTCCGATGAAAGTATTCAATACGCCGGCAAGTTATGCGTAAGATTCGGCGTTAAAATGCATACGATTGCCATAAATGATATTTATAATTCTTATTTAAAAAATTTTGAAAAAGTTTTTGAAGGTACCAATAAAGATTCAACTGAAGAAAATATTCAGGCAAGAATAAGAAACAACATACTTATGTCTATTTCAAATAAATTCGGATATATATCTTTGTGCACATGCAACAAGTCGGAAGACGCCGTAGGCTACAGCACTTTATACGGAGATGCCGGAGGCGGCTATGCTCCGATAAGCGATCTTTTGAAGAAAGAAGTATATCTGTTGGCCGAGTACGTAAATAAAACGGCAGGTTCGGAGTTAATTCCGGAAGAAATAATCAAAAGAGTTCCGACGGCTGAACTAAAGCCCGGACAGAAAGACTCTGATTCATTGCCGGAATATAATGTTTTGGACGATATTCTTGAAAAGATTTTTTATAAAAATATGAAATATCAAGAAATTATTGATTCCGGAGTTTCCAAAGAAGAGCTTGATAAAGTTTCTTCTCTGATTTTTTGCTCCGAATACAAAAGGCGCCAGGCTCCGGTAGGAACAAAAGTAAGCAGAGCCGCTTTTCTTAAAAATATACAATTTCCAATAACAAACGGATATATATGGGAACATACTTCAGGGGACATAGACAAAGAATAAAAGAAAGGTTTTTGCGCTCAGGGTTAAAGGATTGGAAAGATTACGAAATCCTTGAACTTGCGTTGACTTTTGCCGTTGCCCGCAAAGATACAAAACAAATTGCCAAACAGGTTATTGAAAAATTCGGAAACCTCAAAAATGTACTTAATTCCGACATTGAAAGATTAAAAGAAATCAAGGGAATAAAGGACCACGCCGCTTTCTTTATTTCTTTTTTAAAAAGTTTTGCCGTAAAATATTCAGAACTTGAACTCGCCGAAAAAGAAAAGATATCTTCTCCGTCTGATACGGTTGTTTTTTTGAAAGCATTAATAGGTTCTTCAAAAGATGAAATTTTTTACGCTATTTTTATGAATGCTTCAAATAAAATTTTATTTTATGACGAAATCAACAGGGGTGTAGTAAATAAATCTGCCGTTTATCCGAGAAAAATAGTTGAATTAGCCTTAAAACACAATGCGACATCGGTAATTGTAGCGCATAATCATCCGGGAGGCGGGTGTAATCCCTCGCAAAATGATATAATAGCTACAGAGGCAGTTTTAAAAGCTTTGAAAACCGTAGATATTTCTTTATTGGATCATATAATAGTTACCGACAAAAATTATTACAGCTTTAAAGATAACGGATTAATTTAAAGGAGAAAAAAGTGAGCGGTTTATTCGGAGTTATTTCAAAGAGCGATTGTTCGGAGTTTTTAATTTACGGGACGGATTATCACACTCACATGGGTTCCGAATACGGCGGACTTGCAGTGCTGGATAAAGATTTTTCAAGATATATCCATAAAATGAGCAATGCAAACTTCAGAGACAGATTCTTTGAAAATATAAAAGAATTAAAAATAACGAAAGGTATCGGATGTATAAGCGATTTGGATGAGCAGCCGATATATATAAAATCCAATTTAGGAGATTTCTGTATCGTTACGACAGGCAGAATAGAAAATATAAAAGAATTATCCGAAAATTTAATGGGAACAGGCGTTTGTTTTACGGAATTCAGTAAAGATTACGTAAATATGACCGAAGTTATAGCAAGAATTGTGGCAAGCAGTTCAAGTATTGTTGAAGGAATAAAAAAAGTTTTTCAAAAAATAAAAGGCTCCTGTTCTTTGCTGATACTCAGCAGAGAAGGTTTGTACGTGGCAAGAGATTATCACGGAAGAACTTCTTTGATTTTAGGCAAAAATCAGGATTCAATTGCCGTGTGTTCTGAAACTTGCGCATTTACAAACTTAGGATATAAGATAATCAGAGATTTAAATCCGGGAGAAATCGTCTTAATTAATCAGGATGAAATAAAAACATTATATCAGGGCGAGAAGAAAAAGAAAATTTGCGCGTTTTTATGGATATATACGGGATTTCCGGCATCCGATTACGAAGGAATAAATTCTGAAATTGTCAGAGAAAGATGCGGCAAGGCATTGGCAAGAAGAGACAAAGATATAAAAGCGGATTTTGTAGCCGGCGTTCCGGATTCGGGAATAGCGCATGCAATCGGATATGCAATGGAATCTAAACTGCCGTTTAGAAGAGCTCTTGTGAAATATACTCCCACTTACGGCAGAAGCTATACGCCGCCGTCTCAATTTTTAAGAGATCTTACGGCAAAAATGAAGTTGGTTCCGATAAAGGAAATTGTTAACGGCAACAGCCTTGTAATTCTTGAAGACTCGATTGTAAGAGGAACGCAGCTCAAAAATTTTACCGTTGAAAAGCTATGGAACTGCGGCGCAAAGGAAATTCATGTAAGACCGGCATGTCCTCCGTTGATGTTCCCGTGTTTGTATTGTAATGCCACCAGAACCAACAGCGAACTTGTCACAAGAAGAGCAATAAAAGAAATAGAAGGCAAAGAAATTGAAAATATAGACAAATACTTGGATTATACTACGCCTCAATATGCAAAAATGATAGAATGGATTCGTAAAGATCTTAATATTACATCGTTAAAATATCAGACGCTTGAAGATATGATAGAAGCCATAGGATTGCCGGAGCAGGATTTATGTACATTTTGTTGGAACGGGAAAGGATGCAAAGGATGCGAAAATGAAACAGTATGAAAAAATAACGCTGTATTCTTTAAGCACGTGTTTTTGGTGCGCGAAAGTTAAAAAGTTATTAACCGAACTGAATGTTGTTTTTCAAGAAACATATGTAGATTTGTTAGATGAGAAAGAGCAGGTTAAAATAATGGCCCATTTAAAAGCAAAAGACACATTTCCGATACTTGTTATTGACGGCAAATATATTATAGGCTATGACGAAGAAGCCGTGAAAAAATTATTTGAATGACGCAATACGCGGATTAAGCCGGTTTATGCTTGAAAAATAAAGATAAAATTTAGTATAATACAAGAACACAGTATGTTCTGGGTATATCTCGGGTGGCCGGAAGGTCGCCTTTTGTTTTTATAGGATTTTTATTATGAATTTAATAAATCAAATAGAAGAAATATTAACGCCTGAAGCTGCAAAAGAAGTTATAGAAATAGTTGATATCGAATTTGTAAAAGAAAACGGACAAAAAATATTAAGAATTTTTATAGATAATGAAAATGGTATTAATCTTGACGACTGCACAAAAATGAGCCATATTTTCGGAGTTAAACTTGATGAAGCCGATATTATAAAAGAAGAATATGTTCTGGAAGTTTCATCACCGGGAATTGACAGAATTTTAAAGAAAGAGAAAGATTTTTTGCGTTTTAAAGGATTTAAGATTAAAGTTGCCACAGCAGCCGCAATAAATAATCAGAGGCATTTTTCGGGCAGATTAGCGGCAGCGGCAGACAATAAAATAGTTATGGATGATTTAACAAACGGAATAGTTGAAATAGAAATATCAAATATTATAAGGGCAAAAGTTGATCCGGAAATTTGAAAGAGGAGAAAAATATGTCAAGCGAACTTTTAACGGCACTTGAAACAATACAAAAGGAAAAAAAGATACCGAAAGAAGATATTTTACATGTTATTGAAAATGCGTTGGTATCGGCATATAAAAAGCATGTAGGAAAAAATGTCAATGTTGAGGCAAAAGTTGATCCCGAAACGGGAGCAATGTCTGCATCCGTTATAAAAAAAGTGGTTGAAAACGTTATAAATCCGTTAACGGATATTACGGTTCAGGAAGCAAAAAAAATCGGACAGAACAGTAAAATAGGAGATGATGTAAAAATTGCTCTCGATACTGATGATTTTTCAAGAATAGCGGCTCAGACGGCCAAACAGGTTATAGTCCAAAAAATAAGAGAGTCGGAAAGGGATTCTTTGTATGAGGAAATGAAGGGAAAGATAGGCGAAATGGTAAACGGGTCTATTTATAAAATCGCAAATAAAAACATAATTGTTGATTTGGGAAGAAGCGAAGCGATACTTCCTATTTCGGAACAGGTGCCGAAGGAAAAATTTTCAGTAGGACAGCATATAAGGGCAATTATTATAAAAGCCGAAAAAAATATAAAAGGACCAAATACTGTTTTATCAAGGGCGCATCCCGATTTGGTAAAGGTATTGTTTGAACTTGAAGTTCCGGAAATATATGAAAAAATAGTTGATATCGTAGGCATAGTAAGGGAACCCGGTTTAAGAACCAAAGTTTCGGTAATATCGCACAATTCGAAAGTTGATCCTGTAGGCGCCTGCGTAGGCGTTAAAGGGGCAAGAATAAAACCTATTATTGACGAACTTAAAGGAGAGAGAATAGATTTGATTCCTTTTTCAAATGATCCGGTGAAATATATTTCTTCGGCGTTATCTCCGGCTAAAGTTTTGAGCGTAACTATAGTTTCTGAAATTGACAAAAAAGCTGAAGTTATAGTTGCAGACGACATGCTTTCACTTGCCATAGGAAAATCAGGCCATAACGTCAGGCTTGCAGCCAGACTTACAGGTTGGAATATTGACGTGAAATCCGAGGAACAAAAAAGGCAGGCAAGCGAGCAGAAATTAGAAGCTCAGGCTTCTGAGCTTGAACAGTTGAAAGGAATAAGCCAGAAAAATATAAATTTGTTGGCTGCAGCGGGACTTACAAACCTTAAGAAAATAGCCGAGCTGACAATTGACGATTTGACGACATTGCCGGGCATAGGTCCGAAAACTGCCGAAAAAATTATAGAATCAGCAAAAGAAGTTGTTTCTAAAAAATAGGAGTTGATACATATGACAACAACAATAAAAAAAGAAACTCACAAAAAGTCGGCGCCGGCGGATGCCAAGAATACCAATAAAGATAAAAAAATAAAAAAAATATCCTCGGGCATAAAAACGGCTAAAACTCCTAAATCCGAAAATAAAAAAGAGACGGCAAAAAAAACAACGGCCTCTGTAAGAAAATCCTCGGGAGAGAAAACCGCTTCCGTTAGATCAAAAATAAAAAAAGACATTAAAACAGCAGATTTATCTTCTGCAAAGACTGCAAAAAAGAAAGTTAAAGATACCAAACAGGCGGACATTGAACGCATAAAAAAAGAAGCCGAAATTAAACAAAAAGAGGAAGCGCGCAGGCGGGAAGAAGAAAGAATAAAAAAAGAAAAAGAAGAAGCCGAACGTAAAAGAAAAGAAGAGGAATTGCGGTTACAGGAAGAAAAAGCAAGAAAAGAAAAAGAAGAAGCCGAACGCAAAAAGAAAGAAGAATTATTGCGCGCGCAGGAAAAAGAAAACAGCAAAAATACGATAAACATAAACGAACTCATCACGGTTAAAGATTTAGCCGAAAAAATGAAATTAAAAGTCGGGGATGTTTTAAAAAAATTACTTTTAATGGGAAGTTTTGCCACCATAAACCAGCGCTTGGATACCGATACGGCTATACTTCTTGCAAACGAATTCGGTTTTGACGCGAAGTTTGTATCCATAGATTCCGAAGTAAAAATTGAAACGGAACACGAGGCCGACGATGTAAAAAATCTTCTGCCTAGATCTCCCATTGTTACAATAATGGGACACGTTGATCACGGTAAAACTTCGCTTCTTGACGCTTTAAGAAAAAGCAACGTAGTTGCCGGCGAAGCCGGAGGAATTACGCAGCATATAGGAGCATACAGAGTTAAAACATCAGGCGGAGAAATTACATTTTTAGATACACCGGGTCATGAGGCTTTTACGGCAATGAGATCACGAGGAGCTCATGTTACCGATATTGTAATACTTGTTGTTTCCGCCACAGACGGAGTTATGCCTCAGACTATAGAGGCCATAAACCATGCAAAAGCGGCCGGAGTTCCTATAATAGCAGCGGTAAATAAAATTGATTTGCCGACGGCAGAGCCGGAAAAAATAAGACAGGAACTCAGCAATTACGGATTATTGCCGGAAGAATGGGGCGGCGATACGATAATGGTTGATATTTCCGCCAAACAGAAATTAAATATTGAAAATTTGCTTGAAATGGTGCAGCTTAAAGCGGAAATGATGGAATTAAAAGCAAATCCGAATAAAAAAGCCGAAGGAATTGTTGTTGAGGCAAAACTTGATCCGAAAAAAGGAACGCTTGCGACTCTATTGGTTCAGAACGGAACATTAAAAGTCGGAGATAATATCGTGGTTGGAACGACTTACGGAAAAGTCAGGGCGATGATAGATGAATACGGCAAAAGATTTGACGCTGCTCTTCCGAGCATGCCCGTTGAAATTTTGGGCATTAACGAACCTCCTCAGGCCGGAGATAAATTTATAGTATTGGAACATGAGTCGCAGGCGAGAGAGATCGCAAATTCAAGAAAAGAAAAAGTAAAAGCAGATTCTTTAAGACCTAAACATCATGTTTCCTTAATTGACATAAGTGCAGGAAAAACAAAAGAATTAAAAATTATTTTAAAAACAGACGTACAGGGCTCGCTGGGAGCTTTATGCGATGCTCTTGAAAGAATGTCAAATTCGGAAATAACCCTTAAAATTATTCATAAAGGGGCCGGAGCAATAACAGAATCAGACGTTGTTTTGGCAGCAGCTTCTGACGCAATGATAGTAGGATTTAACATAAGACCGGACGCTGCAGTTGAAAAACTTTCCGAAACTGAAGGCGTCAGCATAAATGTTTACAGAATTATTTATGAACTTATAGCAGATATTAAAGCCGCAATGGAAGGATTGCTGGACCCTGATACAAAAGAAAGGATAATAGGCAAAGCGGTTGTAAAACAGGTTTTCAAATTATCGTCGGCAGGTACAATTTCAGGCTGTATGATAATAGAAGGTAAAGCACAAAGAGGCGTAAAAGTAAGGCTTCTAAGGGACAACGTTATAGTTTTTGAAGGCAGCACATCATCCATTAAAAGATTCAAAGAAGATGTTAAGGAAGTTGACAAAGGCTATGAATGCGGAATAGGCTTGGAAAATTTTTCTGATTTAAAAACATCGGATATAATTGAGTTTTTTACAATAGAAAAGACGGCAAGGAAACTGATAGAGGATTAAAAAATGCGCTCATATAAAAGATCCGACAGGGTTTCTGAATTGATACATTCCGAAATGGTTAAAATTCTCAGAGATATAAAAGAATTAAACCATGGATTATTAACCGTTACAAAAGTTAAACTTACGGACGATTTGCAGACTTGCCGCATATTTTATTCCGTTATCGGAACCGAGCAGGACAGAGAAAATGCAGATAAGATTTTAAATGAAAATTTGAAACATATCAGATTCATGCTTGCTAATTCAGTTGATTTAAGAAGAACTCCTACGATAGATTTTGAATATGACAGCTCCGCGGAAGAAGCCGTAAGGGTTTTTGAATTATTGGATAAAATTAAACGGGAAAAAAAACAGTAATTTTTTAATTTCTCGTGTTTTTTCAATTGTTTTAGAAATGATTTCAGTTCGCCGTAAACTTTTACTTCAACAGAAAAGGCAATAAAATGAAAACTATCAGTCTGCAAAATACTTCAAAAAAACAAATATTGAAATCAATAACGGAAGTTATAAAAAAATCAAAAAGTTTTTTTATCGCGGGACATATGAAACCCGATGGTGATACGATAGGGTCAGGTCTTGCTTTGGCTTCAATGCTGAAAAGACTCGGCAAAAAAGTAGTCCATTGTTCGGCTGATGAAATTCCTTATGATTTGATGTTTATGAAAGGCGTTTCAAAAATCAAAATAACGGATAAAATAACCGGTAAATACGACTGCGCGCTGATTTTGGAATCAATAAATTTAAGAAGAGTAGGAAATATAATAGAGCCTTCGCAGGTAAAAACAATAATCAATATAGATCATCATTTGGCTCATACTAATTTCGGATATATTAATTATGTCGTTCCGTCATCGTCATCCGTAGCTGAACTTGTTTATGAAGTTTTTACCGCCGCAAAAATAATCCCCACAAAAGAAGAAGCCGAAAATTTATATATAGGCATTGTTACCGATACCGGAAGATTTCAGCAGCTTAATACAAACGCAAATTCTCATTTGACGGCAGCCGAGCTTTTAAAATGCGGCGTTAACGCAAGTGAGATTTCTAAAAAAATATTTCTTAAAAAACCGTTAAGCAAATTAAAACTTTACGGGTTGGCGTTGTCGGATTTAAAAACGGACATAAACGATAAATTTATATACGTAAAATTAACAAAAAATATGTTTAAGAAGGCGCAGGCAAACGATTATGACGCCGATGGTATTATAAACTATTGTATTTCCGTTCCTACGGCGGCGGTTGGATGCATAATGAAAGAAGTGAATGAAAAAACGACCAAAATAAGTTTGCGTTCAATTGAGAAATTTAACCTTTTGAATGTTGTTAAAAAATTTGGCGGAGGCGGACATAAAAACGCCGCCGGATGCACAATAAACGAAAATATTAATAAAGCCGAAAAAATAATAATAAAAGCATTTAAGGATAAATTGAGTGCAAAATGATTATTCCGGGCTTCTTCTTGTAAATAAACCTTCCGGCATAACGTCTTTTAAACTGGTCAATTTAATCAAAAAAAAACTTCAGGTGAAAAAAGCCGGACACTGTGGAACATTGGATCCTCTTGCAAGCGGTCTTATGTTGGTTCTTATCGGCAAGGCTACAAAATTGCAGGATAAATTTATGAAACAGGATAAGGTATATACCGCATCCGTAAAATTGGGAACTAAAACCGACAGCGGCGATTTAGCCGGCAAAGTAGTTCAGCAATCCGATTATTCTCATGTAGATATTGATAAAATAAAAAACGTTTGCAAAGATTTTATCGGAGAAACGGAACAGATTCCGCCTATGTTTTCGGCATTGAAAGTCGGCGGTAAAAAATTATACGAACTGGCAAGAAAAGGCATTGAAATAGAAAGAAAAAGAAGAAAAATAACAATTTATTTTATAGACGTAATTGATTATTCGGACGGCATTATAAAAATCAGAGTAAAATGTTCAAGCGGCACTTATATCAGAACTCTTGCGGAAGATATAGGCAAAAAACTTAAAACTGACGCTGTTCTGAATAATCTCGTTAGAGAAGAAATAGGCGATTATTCGCTTGCAGAAGCAGTTGCTCTTGATGAAATCGTATCACATGAGCCTGAATTTACGTCCTCAAAAATAATTGTGGTTTAGTTTACTTTTTGCCGTTGCCGTTTTTTGATTTTCTGGCATAATATTTTTTTACGCCTTCGTATATTGAATCGGCGATTGAAAGCTGAAATCTTTTTGTGTTAAGTTTTGCCTCATCTCCGTAATTGCTCAGATAAGCGCCTTCAACAAGAACGGCCGGCATTTGCGTTCCGCGCAAAACAAAGAAATTCGCTTGTTTTATGCCTCTGAACGGTATTTTTAATCTTCCGGTAGTTTCGCATGAAATAAAACTTGACAATTCCGAAGAGTCGTTAATATATTCGTTTACAACCATTGACCACAACATATTTTGCAGCATTTCTTTTTCGCCTTTCGGTTTATTTTCAAGAGATACCACGGAGTTTTCAAGAATAGCCGTTGCCGCGGCTTCGCTGTCCGAAGCGTGTTCCGATAAAAAATAAATCTCAAATCCGGAAATTTCTTTTTTAAAATTTGCATTGTTATGTATTGAAATAAATAAATCCGCTTTATTTTCGTTGGCTATATTGGTCCTTTCAGCAAGAGGTATAAAAGTGTCGTCGTTTCTTGTCAGTATGACTTTATAATTTTTATCTTTGTCAAAAAGTTTTTTTAGCGCGAGAGTTATAGCCAAATTGATATCTTTTTCTTTCGTGCCGTTAGGCCCTATCGCTCCCGGATCTTCTCCTCCGTGTCCCGCGTCAAGAACTATAAGTTTTGCCGTCTCTGATTTTTCTTTTTCGGAAGGGATTATATCTTTGAAAGTTTCCTTGTCGTCCACAATAGCGTAAGAATCGTCAATTATTTGATCATCTGAAACGGTTGCGGTTTTTATTTTTGACAATTCTTCAATATCGTCCCCGTCAGATACAGGTTTTTCATATACTTCGGATTCGGCGGTTATAACCGCCTGATTTATAACCGGAATTGCCGGTAATTCTTCTTTTGACGTTTTTTTTGTATCCGTTGATATTTTTGTCATGTTATTTTCTTCCGAAAGAACCGTATTTTCAATATTTTCGTCCGGCGCAACGGTCCCGGGCAGAGACACAAGACACGGTTTTGATATGTCAACGGGAGAAGAATGTTCAATTGTAATTACGAATTTCAGCGGTTTTTTAAATTTTTTTGTGCTTACCAATTTTGGTTTTTGTTGCAAATTTATTTTAAATACAGCTTCTCTTCCTGCTGTGCCGAAAGAAATATTTTTTATTATGCCATTGTCTATATAGAGAGTGTCGCTTGCGATTTTGCCGCGCTGAAAAGCGACTATTATCGCATTTTTTGCTTTTTTTACGGTGTGAGTCATTTTTTCATCAAGTTCGATTGATATTTCAGTGCTGTTTTCTTGCGTATAGTATCTGACGGCCGAAATATTTGTTTGTGAATTCATTACGAATAATTTATTTTTTTTGTCAAAGGTAACGATTGTTTCGGATATATTTGTAAATTCTTTATAAGTAAGAAATTCGGCCGGTACATAAATCTCGTTGCGTATGTGAAGGGAAGGAGTATAAAGTTTCTTTTTTTTCTTGCCGTATGCGATTTTTTTTGTATTATAAAAAATATCAATTGAACGGTTTTTCAATTTCATTGAAACTTTGCCGCTTACGGGTTGCCATTCAATTCTTGCGTTAAACAGAACAGCTATTTCATTCAAAGACAGAAAATTTTCTTTTTGGATTTCATATATATTTATTCCGTTATAATTTATTCCGTCAAAAATGACGTTTGCTTTTTGAATTTCAATTTTAATTTCAGAATCATTTTTTTTGTCCGAGAAAACGCCGGCGGAACAAATAAATATTAATAAAGACAAACACAGTAATAATTTTTTCATTAAGTTAATTCCCGGAACATTTTTTCTGATTATACAAAATATTCAATTTACAATAAAGATTCTTGATAAAAGAGCTAAAAACTTGTAAAATCATTCAGGTATATAATCTTTTTTTAAAAATGTTTTTAGAGAGAGGTGCACAATGCAAGCCGTTATTATGGCCGGCGGTTTCGGAACAAGGCTGAGACCGATAACATGCAGTATTCCAAAACCCATGGCTCCTGTAGCAAACAAACCGATGTTAAGTCATATCATAGAACTGCTTAAAAAATATGATTTTAAAGATTTAACGATGATGTTGTATTACCAGCCGGAAATAATCACAAATTATTTCGGGAACGGATCAAAATTCGGCGTTGATATAAAATATTTAAGGCCTGAAGCGGATTTGGGAACTGCCGGCAGCGTAAGATTCGCAAAAGACAACATAAGCGGAACTTTTCTTGTAATATCGGGAGATGTTCTGACCGATTTTGATATATCAAAAGCCATTGCTTTCCATAAAGAGAAAAAAGCGGTTGCTACTATGGTTTTGACAAGAGTTGCAAATCCTTTGCAGTTCGGAGTAGTCATAACAGATAAGGACGGAAAAATTGAAAGATTTTTGGAAAAACCGTCTTGGGGAGAAGTTTTTTCCGATACAATAAATACCGGTATTTATATTTTAGAACCCGAAGTTTTTGATTATATAGCCGAAAATAAAGACGTTGATTTTTCAAAAGATTTATATCCCAGGTTGTTAAGAGAGAATAAGGGGTTGTACGGGTATATAGCAGAAGGATATTGGAAAGATATCGGCAACCATGACGAATACAGGTTTGCCCATTATGATATTTTGGACGGGAAAGTAAATATTAAAGTAGACGGCGCAAAAAAACAAATAGACGGCAAAACAATAATAATAGGTAAAAATACCGTAATAGAGCCGGGAGTCGTATTTGACAGCAATTCCATAATCGGAGACAACGCGGTCATAAAAAAAGGCGCAAAAATCGGAAAATCGGTTATAGGACCGGGCGTAACGATAGGCGAGCATGCTTTGCTTTTAGGCTCTGTTTTATGGGACGGAGTTTCAATCGGCGATGAAGCAAGTTTAAAAGAGACTGTTATAGGTTCGTCTACGGTAATAGGCGAAAAAACTTCCGTTCAGGTAGGAACAATTATAGCAGATGAATGTAATATAGGTTCCGGCGCGACAATTAAAGCAAATTTAAGAATATGGCCTCACAAGATAGTTGAAAAAGGCGCTATTTTATCATCAAGCCTTGTATGGGGCGAAAAATGGAATAAGGCTTTGTTTAACGCATACGGAAGCATAACAGGGCTTGGCAATATAGAAATCACGCCTGAATTTGCGGCAAAAATAGGTTCCGCCTACGGAGCTTTTGTCGGAAGCGGAGCGTACGTCGTTATATCAAGAGACGACCACAGAACGACAAGAATGATAAAAAGAGGAATTATTTCGGGTCTTCTTTCGGCGGGAGTCAAAGTCGGAGATATGTTAAGTTCGTCAATCCCTGTAGCAAGATACGAAATAGGCAACGAAGGCGAGGCCGGAGGCATTCACGTAAGGCAGTCGCCGTATGACGCCAGACTTATTGATATTAAATTTTTTGACAGATTCGGAGGAGACATATCGGTCAGTCAGGAAAAAGCGATTGAACAATTATTCTTCAGAGAAGATTTCAAAAGGGCAAATATGAACGACGTAGGAGAGATTACGGTTCCTCCGAGAGCTTTGGAATATTATAAAACCGGTTATTTAAATAAAATAGGAAAAGCGAAAGATGTTTTGGGAAATACGAAGGTAGTAATTGATTACGCAAATTCATCGGCTTCAATGGTTTTTCCGGCAATACTCGGAGAACTGGGAGTTGACGTAGTCGCATTAAACGCTTATGTAGACGGAAAAAAAATAACAAAAACAAAAGAGATGTTTGAGGAATCGCTGAATCAGTTGTCCGATATCGTTACAACGCTCAAAGCCACATCGGGATTTTTAATTGACAACGGCGCGGAAAAATTATTTTTAGTGGATGAGAAAGGTAAAATCATGGAAGACGAAATTTCCATGCTGGTTATGGCGTATCTTGTTATGACGACATATAAATCCGGAAAAATAGCGGTTCCCGTAAACGTTTCTTCGGTTATAGACGAACTTGCTTCAAAATTTGATTTTAAAATAGTAAGAACCGGCACAAGCCAGAGAAATATTATGAACGCCGCAAAAGACGAGAGCGTTGTTTTCGTGGCAGACTGCAAAGGCGGATTTATATTTCCTGAATTCCAGCACGCTTTTGACGCGATGTACGCAATAGGAAAGATGATTGAAATGTTGTCTAAAAGCGGAATTTCTCTCAGCAGAGTAAGAAGAGAGATTCCTTCCTTTGACGTTTTGCATGTGACGATTCCGTGTTCTTGGGATAAAAAAGGCCAGACGATGCGCAATGCCATACAAAATACAAAAGATAAAAAAACTGAATTAATAGACGGAGTAAAGATATTTTTGAATAACGGATGGGTGCTGCTGCTGCCGGATCCGGATGAAGCCTACTTTCATATTTGGGCGGAAGCAAAAGATAAAATGACCGCAAAAGGTTTTATTGATATGTACAGCGATAAGATCATACAGTGGCAGAAATAATAAGTGTGAAATTCGTAAGAAGCGTTTGCACGGGAGAAAGAAATGATTAAGTTCGGGACATCAGGATGGAGAGGAATTATCGCCGAAGAATTTACATGCGACAACGTCAGAATCGTTACGCAGGCTATCGCAAATTATATAACAGAGGATTCAAAAGATTATAAATCCGGACAGGCTGTTATTATAGGCTATGATACCAGGTTTATGTCGGAAAAATTTGCCGCAGTTTCCGCGGAAGTTTTAGCCGGCAATAAAATAAAAGCTCTTTTATGCAAAAGAAATACGCCTACCCCCGTAATAGCTTTTGACATTATAAAAAACAAACTTGCAGGCGGCATAAATTTTACGGCAAGCCATAATCCTCCGGAATATAACGGAATTAAATTTTCGCCTTCGTGGGGAGGGCCTGCGCTGCCTGAAACGACAAAATTAATTGAAAAATATTGCGCTGAAATTTCAATAAAGAACGTAAAAATGATTCCGCTTAACGACGGCTTAAAATCAAAAATTATAGAATATTACGATCCGAAAAGCGCATATATCAAGAGAATAAAAGAACTGGTTAATTTCAAAGCGCTGAAAAAATCAGGTCTTAAAGTCGCAGCCGATCTTTTATACGGAACCGGAGACGACTATTTGGATGCTTTATTGGAAAGCGCCGGTTTAAAAATAAAAGTCATAAATAAAAAAAGAGATCCTCTCTTCGGCGGACACGCTCCCGAACCAAACGAAGAAAATTTAAAAGAATTAAAATCAATCGTAAAAAAAGAATCATATAAACTCGGTTTGTCCGTTGACGGAGATTCCGACAGGTTCGGCATAATTGATGCCGACGGCACATTTATAATGCCTAATCAGGTAATTCCGATTCTTTTATATCATTTAAATAAAACAAGAGGATGGAAAGGGGTTGCCGCAAGAAGCGTTATGACGAGCCATATGCTTGACAAACTTGCCGATAAATTGGGAATAGAGGTTAAAGAAACTCCGGTAGGATTCAAATATATAGGAGAAATTATGACCGAGAGTCCTGATGATTTTATAATAGGCGGCGAAGAATCAGGCGGACTTACAATCAGAGGACATGTTCCGGAAAAAGACGGAATACTGGCCTGTCTTCTTATGGCCGAAGCCGTTGCAATGCATAAAAAATCTTTGGGCATGATTTTGAAGGAAATTATGAAATTAACGGGAAATGTGATAACCGCAAGAAAAAATTTTCATCTGCCTAAAGAAACAATGGAGGCTTTCAGGGATAATTTAAAGAAATCGCTGCCTTCAAAAATAAGCGGTATGGATATAAAAAAAGTTATAACGCTTGATGGCTATAAATTTATTATTGACGATAACACATGGATAGGATTCAGATTGTCCGGTACGGAACCGGTTGTAAGATTATATGCCGAAGCCCAGACGGAACAGGTGATAAAAAAACTGATATCATCCGGAGAAAAATTTATTAATGGAAAATAACGAACTGCAAAAAACGACTAAGTCGGAAATGAAAAATATAAAAGATTTTTTTAAAAGATATTTTATCGCCGGATTACTGATACTGCTTCCTTTATGGCTGACGATAGTCGTGTTTATGATTGTTTTTGACTGGACAAGCAATGTTTCCATGTCGTATACTTTGCCGATTTTAAAATATTTTATGCGCGATAAAGCATGGGTTTATTTTTCGGCCAAAATACTTAGCTTTTTTCTTACTATAATAATAATATGTTTTGTCGGTTTTTTTGCGACGAATCTTGCGGGTAAAAAAATATTAAAATTTTTTGAGGATATTCTACTTAAGGTTCCTGCCATGGGCGGGCTTTATGCCGCTTTTAAAAAATTTATTTCGTTTTTTTCCGGCAATAACCTTGGCAAAGATTTTCAGAAAGTTATATTTATTCCTTTCCCGACAAAAACATCCTACTGCGTTGCTTTTTCAACAGGAAAAAGAGTAATCAATAATCAAAAATATGTTACTGTTTTTATGCCTACTACTCCCAATCCTACAACAGGATTTCTGATACTTGTAAAAGAAGAAGATGTTATTGAAAGCGACTATACGATAGAAGAAGGAATCCAATATATAATATCGGCCGGTATAATTACGCCGGACAATAAAATCGGTTTAAAAAATATTAATAATAAGGCGGAAGAATAATGGCTGTTTATAAAGCACCAAGAGGCACACACGACATATTCGGACAGCTTGCGCTTGCGCTTGAAAAACTTGATATGATTTCAAGAAAGATGTTCAAAAAACATAATTTTAAGGAAGTAAAAACTCCGATATTTGAAGACGTTAATTTATTCACAAGATCCATAGGCGAATCTACCGATATTGTTGAAAAAGAAATGTATGTTTTTGAAGACAGAAAGGGAAGAAAACTGGCTTTGAGGCCCGAGGGAACCGCTTCTCTTGTGCGCGCCTACATAGAACATAACTTTAATCAGACGGAACCGGTCGGCAAGTTTTTTTATTCCGGTGAAATGTTCAGATATGAAAGGCCGCAGGCGGGCAGATACAGACAATTTTCTCAGATGGGAGCGGAGTATTTGGGCAATCCGAGTCCGAATGCCGACGCCGAAATTATTTTGGCGGCTTCAGAAATTTTGAAAGCGTTGGGAATAAAAGATATTAAGATACATTTAAATTCTCTGGGATGTTCTTCATGCAGGGCTGGATTCAGGCAAAAACTCGTAGAATATTTTTCTTCAATAGACGATTTATGCGAAGATTGTCGCAGAAGGCTTGAAAAAAATCCTTTAAGACTTTTGGACTGTAAAATAGATGCTGCTAAATTTCAAAATGTTCCCACAATGCAGGAATGTTTATGTTCCGACTGCAAAACTCATTTTGAACAGGTTCAGAATTTATTAAAAAGCGCCGAATGCGAATATGAAATAAATCATAAACTTGTCAGAGGACTTGACTACTATACGAGAACGGTTTTTGAAATACGTTCGGCTTCTGTCGGTTCGCAGGATGCTTTATGCGCCGGCGGCAGATATGATAATCTGGTTGAAGAACTTGGAGGAATGAAAGTTCCGAGCGTCGGATTTGCACTGGGCTGCGAAAGAGTTCTTATGGCTGCCGAAAAAAACGGTTTCTTTAACGGGTTAAATGACGGCGAAATCGTTTTTATCGCCGTTGCAGACCAAGAACTGTTTTATCATGCCTTTGCTTTTTCAAATAAATTACTGACTAACAAAGATAATATTGCAGATGCGCTCGGGTTTAACGGGAATATAATAATAGAAGGCCCTTTCAACGATAAGTCTTTAAAATCACAATTCAAACTGGCGGACAGACTCGGAGCAAAGAAAACCGTTATATTCGGCAAGAATGAATTTGATAACGGTAAAATTGTTATCAAAGACATGGTTACTAAAGAACAAAAAGAAGTTTTATACAAAAATTAAAAATAAAGTTTTTTTGTAAACAAACAATTTTATTATGAAAAATAATAAAGGTCAGGCATTAACCGAATTGGCTTTGATAGCCCCTGTTCTTATTCTGTTTGTTATAGCCGTAATATGGTTTGCGCGGGTTGTTATAACATGGCAGCAGATGGTATCGGCTTCAAGATACGGAACCGATATGATTGCAAATACCTCATTATCGCCAAAAGAAATAAAAGAAGATATTCAGAATTATTTAACTCACCGTTGGATTCAAGGCAGAAAACTTGATAAAAATAAAATCAAAGAAATAAACATAGATATAAAAGATTATCCGAAAATAAGTTTAAATATCGCCGATTTGCCGAATTCGCTTGCCAATATCGGACAAATAGTCAAAGGATTTGTTTTGCCGTCAAAATATTTATCAAGCGTCACTATTAAATATGAATACGATGCGCCGGCATTAATGGCATTGACTGGCGGTAAAAAATTAGATTTAATAATAAAATCAAATATATTGTCTGGAACAGGATGCCAGAGTAATTTACATAACAGGAGAAATTAAAAATGCTGAAAAACAAAAAAGGCCAAGGGATGGTAGAGTATATTCTCATTATTGTTTTGGTTGTTATTGTTGCATTGGTAGGCGTTAAATTATTTGGCGGCAATTTAAACTCATTGTTTAACAAAGCAAATACACAGATTAAAACAGAAGCAATGGAAACCGGCAAATAACGATGAAACGGCAATTTTTAACGTCGCTTATTTTTGCAGTTTTGGCTTCGCTTTTCATAGGTTTATATTTTTTTGATATAGGACGTCAGGCAAAAAGCATGTCCGAACCAGTTAAGGCCGTTGTTGCCGCCGTAAGAATAGAACAAGGTGCTGTTATAGACCCTTCAATGTTGAAAGAAAAACTTATTCCCAAGGAATTTGCGCAGCCGAAATATGTTTCAGGCGTTAAGCAGTTTATTGTAAACGATAAGCCGGGATATATGGCGATAGTCGCTTTTGAAGAGGGAGAACAGATAACGGCAGGCAAAGTTCTTCCGGTAAATTCTGACGCCGGAATCTCCAATACAATTCCTGACGGCAAAAAAGCAATAACTCTGGCTTTTTCAAAAGACGAGGTTTACGGAATTCTTATGCCCGGAAGCAGAATAGATCTGATTTCCGTGATTGATTACGAATCAAAGGACAGAACCGTTGTTGAAGCGGCGGGCGTTATAGCGCAGAATCTGCTTGTTCTTGCCGTAGGAGAAAATATAATAGGTGGCGCAAACGACTTGAAACGCGAACAACTTTCAGGCAGCATTCCTGTTACAATAGCGGTATCCGTAAACGAAGCGCAGGCGATATTTCTTGCCCAGGAAAAGGGAGTTATAAAAACGCTGTTAAGACCGGCTTCCGATAATCAGACGGCCGATGTTGCGCCCGTTAAAATAAATGATATATTCAACGATGCTGCTTCTGCCAGACCCGTTATAAAACAGCAGAACGTAGACCAAAAAACTCTTAAAGAAATACAAAGAAATCAGAAAGAAGCTTATGAAATACTGAGCAGGTATTCAAAATAAATTTAATTTTATGGCAAAATCTAAAATAATATCGGTCATTCAGACCGGAGATTCTATTTATTCAAATTTGATCTCAAGAGGGCTGCTTTCAGTTTTTATAAGGAATAATAAATCATGCGCCGTTATAGATGTAAGATCTTCGGCAAATGATGTTTTTTGGTCTCTTTGCGGTGAAAAGATCAAATATATTGACGATGTGATAAAAGTTGTTGAGGATATAAATTCGGTCATATTAAAAACATATCTCAATCCCAAAAAAGAAATTTTATGCTCAAAGGAAAAAGGCGTTGAATTTTTTAAAAACGGTAATTTCAATTATCTCATAAGATGTATGTCGGAAATATATGAAAATATTGTTTTACTGACATTTGCCGGAGAGCAGGAAATACAAAAAAACGCCGAAGTTTCCGATATCGCGATACTGCCTTTTGAAAAAGAACCGGCGGCTTGTGAAAAAGCCGGAAGTGTTTACCTGAAAATACTTTCGCTTAATAAAAAAAATATTAGTTTAATTCCGGTTTCTTTTTCATGCGGATGGAATTTTGATTTCAGCGACGTATATGAAGGCATTTTTTTAAAAGACGCAGTTAATTTTGAACTGAATTCAAAAAACATTTATGAAGTAACAAATCCGGGGTTTTCATTTAAAGACAAATCCGAATCTTTTACAGCTTCGCTGTATAAACTTGCCGAAGAGATAGAGAAATCACATTTGCTGTCAGGCGATAAAGACGGCATTGGAGAACAATATCCCGCATATTTGAATTTAAAAGAAAAACTTCATAAAGAACTTATTGAAATAATGAAAGAGTTCCTAAACGTTAAGGAACAGGACAAACTAAGAGAAATAATAAAAACAAATATTGAAAAGCTTCTTAAGTCGTATAATGTGGCATTGCCTGTTAATATAAAAAATAAAATTGTAAAAGAAATTGCGGACGATATGGTCGGTCTTGGAATTCTTGAAGACCTTCTTGCGGATTCCGGAGTTACCGAAATAATGGTTAACGGCACGCAAAATATTTATATTGAACAAAACGGAAAACTTTTGCAAACCGATTTGTCATTTCAGGACGCAAATAAACTAAAAATTGTGATAGACAGAATAGCGTCGGGAGTCGGCAGACATATAGACGAAGCTTCTCCCATAGTGGATGCAAGGCTGAAAGACGGTTCAAGAGTAAATGCCATAATAGCGCCTGTCGCTTTAAACGGGCCGGTTCTTACGATAAGAAAATTTTCAAAACATAAACTTTCTGCTTCCGATATAATTTCTTACGGAAGCGCCAGCCGGGAAATGATGGATTTTTTAAAAAAGGCCGTTGCTTTGAAGAAAAACATTCTGATATCCGGAGGCACAGGCACCGGAAAAACTACGCTTCTTAATGTCGTTTCTTCGTTTATAGGAGATGACGAAAGAATAGTAACCGTTGAAGATTCAGCCGAGCTTCAGCTTCAGCAAAAACACGTTGTCCGCCTTGAAACAAGAGCAAAGTCGGTGGAAGGCACGGCTGAAATCACAATAAGACAGCTTGTGGTTAATGCTCTGAGAATGAGACCGGACAGAATCATAGTAGGAGAATGCCGTTCAGGGGAAACTCTTGATATGTTGCAGGCAATGAATACCGGCCACGACGGTTCAATGACAACGGTTCATTCAAATTCATGCAGAGACGCAGTGTCAAGGCTTCTGGTAATGTCGCTTATGGCTGGAGTTGAACTTCCCGAAAAATCTATAATTTCAATGATAGCATCGGCAATTAATATTATAGTCCAGATCAAAAGATTTCCGGACGGTAAAAGAAAAATATCGGAAATATGCGCCGTCAAAAAAACAGACTCGCGCGATTTGTCGCAGTATGAGCTTATTCCCGCGTTTGTTTATGATCCTGAAAGCGGAGAATATAAAAAAATTACGGAAGGCTGTTTATGATAAGCACGCTGCTGTTGGTTTTATTTTGCTTATGTGCCGCCGTATCTTTTTATTATGCGGTTTGCGCTTTGTATTCAAAAATAAAATTAAATAAAAGTGATTCCGGAAAAAAACTTTCATTAAACCGGAAATATCTTATTGCCGTTTGTATTCTATTTACGGCCGTATTGCTGTTTTTTAATTTTATTTTTGCCGTTTTGTCCGTTATAACGGCTTTATATATAAAGTATGTCTCGGATGATAAAAAGAAAAAAGACAGAATTAAAAAAATAAATTCACAGATTGCCGAAGCTATAAAAATATTCAAAAACAGCGTTATGACGGGACAATCTTTGATTCAGGCTGTGAATGAGGTTTCAAAACAGACTAATGAACCGTTGTCCGGAGAATTTAAAAAAGTTTGCGATTCGGTTTCTTTGGGCATAAGTCTTGATGATGCTTTAAGCCAAACCTCAAAGAATATAACAAGCAGCCAGTATAAACTTTTTATAGACGCAATAAAAATATCTAATATTACAGGAGCAAAACTTTCGGATATACTTGAAAAGATTGAAAAATCGGTCGCCAAACAAACCGAAATATACTCAAAAGTGGAAGCTTTGACGGCGCAGGGAAAAATGTCGGGTCTGATAGTCAGCATAGTCCCTTTTTTCATAATTCTTTTTGTGTATTTGTTAGAACCCGATATCATGGGGATTCTTTTTACAACAGCGATAGGCAATATTATTTTTTTTATTGCCGTATTGATGCTTCTTTTAGGTTCCTTTTTTATGAAAAAACTTACGGAGATAGATATTTGAATTATCTTATAATCGGGATATTATCGCTTGCTGTATGTGTTTTTATAATACTGAATTATATTTTTGATTTGTTGTCAGGACTCGGCAACATAAAAAAAACTTATTCCGTTAAATCCAATGACGACGGATATTTTATTTTATCGCTTATTGTTAAGTTGTCTGATTATTTATCGCGGAATATTTCAAAGATAAACTCAAAATATTTGGCGGCTTATACGGCAAAAACAGATGCGATGTTGAAAATTCTTGATTATCCTTATACTAAATTTAACGGCGGCAGCCTTTTTGTTTTTCAGCTTTTATGCGCTTTGGGAGGTATTTGTCTGGGATTTGCGGTTGCAGGTTTTGACTTTCCCGTAATGTTTTGCGCAGGATTTTTGTTTTTTATGCTGCCATATATTAAGGTATTTGAAACATACAAGAAAAAAAGAACGGCGGTAATAAAACAGCTTCCCAATACGGCCGATTTGCTCAGCGTTATGCTCGGAGCCGGAATAGATTTTAACAATGCTCTTTTAAAAATTGCGGCAATATCGGAAGGATATTTTGCAAAAGAAATTGAAACGGTAAACTCCAAAACGGCAATGGGCGTAAATACAAAACAGGCTCTTTCGGAACTGGCCGGTAAATATGATATTGCGCAGCTTAATCTTTTTGTGCGGACTCTTAATTCGGCTTTGGAATCAGGAGCGGGGATAAGCGATTCAATAAACAAATTATCGGAACAGTTAAAATTGGAAAACGCTTCAATAGCGGAGAAAAAAGCGCAGGAAGCGCCTGTGAAAATGCTGATTCCTATGGTGCTTTTGATGTTCCCGACTATTTTTATACTGCTTTTTGCCCCTATAATTATTTCATTTATGGCAAGCGGCGGTTTATAGTTTCAACTGCGTAAATATTTATCTTAAAATATAATTCTTAAATTGCACTTATTGCATAGAATTTGTATCATATAGACCTGTTTATTTTGGAGACTAAACTCACAATGAATAAGTTTAAAAGATACAGATTAATGGTTTGGGAACTTGCATTTTCCGATTTCAGAATGAGAGACCAGGGAACTGCTCTCGGTTTTTTGTGGACGCTGCTTTATCCGCTGATTTTCTTTTTTATATTATATACTATATTCGCGGATTGGATGAAAGCAATAAAGGATTTTCCGCTTTATTTACTGATAGGTATGGTTCAATGGGGCTTTTTTGCGGGTGCCACGACGGCAACGATAACGGCAATAATAAGATATTCAAATTTTATCAAAAGCATTTCTTTCCCGAAGGAATGCATAGTGTTTGCTTCAGTTCTTGCCGTAATGTTTTCTCATTTTTTTGAATTGATTATATTGATTATTTTTCTTTTCATAATAAAAGGTTATGTTACGGTATATGTTTTTTTTCTTATTCCTTTATTGCTGCTGACTTTGTATCTTATAGCCGGATTTTCTCTTTTATTATCTTTGATAGGCGTATATTTTGCCGATATGACAAGAATTTGGTCTTTGCTTACAACGATGGGTTTTTTTGTTACTCCTATATTTTACAGCGTTGATATGTTGTCTCCGACGAAACAGTATCTTATATATTTAAATCCGATGACTCATATAATTCAGGCGACAAGAGAACTGCTTCTTGATTGTAAAATACCGCAGTTGGACGGGCTACTTTATGTTTTTATCATGGCAACAGTTTTAATCGTTGTCGGTTATATTTTATTTAAAAAATTTGAAGGCTATTTTGTGGAAAAAATACAATGACGATCTCAATAAAAACAAATAATTTATCAAAACGCTTTAAAATAGGCACAAGAGAAAGACTGACTCTTTTTACATCTTTAAGATATAAAATTACGGGCTCTCTTCCTGAGAGGGAATTGTGGGCTTTAAAGGATATATCTTTTTCCGTAAAAAAAGGCGAAATGGTTGCGGTAATAGGTCATAACGGAGCCGGAAAAACGACTTTGTTCAGAATTTTATCCGGAATAATGAAGCAAACAGGCGGAACTTTTACTGTCAATGAAGAAGTTTCATGCATGTTTGAACTTGGTCTGGGTTTTAATCTTAGATTTACAGCTTTGGAAAACGTATATCTTTACGGGGCGCTGCACGGAATTACAAGAAAAGAAATAGATAAAAAAATGGACGCAATAGTTGAGTTTGCCGAACTTGGAAATTTCATGGGGGCAAAACTCGGTGAATTTTCATCGGGTATGATAGCAAGGCTGGCTTTCGCCACCGTTATCCAGACTTTAAACGGTGTCATACTTGTAGACGAGGTATTGAGCGTAGGAGATATATCGTTTCAAAAAAAATGTTTGCAAGCTTTTGAAAAGGTATTATCTGACGGGCATACAGTTTTGTTTATATCGCACGGCATAGGCGAAGTAAAGAAATTTTGCACAAATGCGCTTTATATAGATCACGGCAGACAAATGGCGTTCGGCCCGATTGACGAAGTTGAAGATATGTATAAACAAAAAATGAAAGTATAAGGGGATAAAAATGAAGAAATTTTTGAAGGAATTTTGGGATTTTTTCTGGGAAAAGAAAGCTTGGTGGCTTATTCCGATGTTTTTGGTGTTTATAATTTTGGGACTTCTTATTGTTTTTGCAAAAAGCAGCGCTGTCGTTCCGTTTGTATACGTTCTATTTTAATATAAGGAAATTTTATGGAAAAAATTAATTTTGTATGGGATTCTCATTACAGGTGTAATTTTAGATGTCCTTACTGCTGGTTTGATAAAAACTGGGAAGAAATGGACAAATTAAATAAATATCCTCCGTTAAGTGAAATGATTGCTTTATGGGAAAGACTTTATAAGATGTACGGCGAGTGTCATTTGATGGTTACCGGCGGAGAACCGATGCTTTATCCTAATTTTATTGAATTGATAGATGCAATTTCAAAATGGCATACGGTAAAGGTAACATGCCAGCTTTCGGGTGATATGTTTACTTTTGCCAGAAAACTTAACCCTGAAAGGGTAAGGCTTGATATGAATTTTCATCCTTTGGAAACAAAACTCGAGCCTTTTATAAGAAAAGTTTTATATTTATATAAATATGGGTTTAAAGGCGGGGTTTGTTATCTTGCTTATCCGCCGAATATGGATAAAATAAAATATTACGACGATGAATTTAAAAAACACGGTATTGTTATGGCCTTAGCTGCTTTTTGGGGCGAATATAACGGTAAAAAATATCCCGACAGTTATTCAAAAGAAGAAAGAGAAATGATGTTGCCTTATCTCGGGGATTTAGACAGACAAAAATATCATTTGGAAGGAAGAAAAACAAAAGGAAAATTGTGCAGAGCAGGTCAAATTTATGCTTCAATTAAAGCTGACGGAACAGTTACAAGATGCGGTCCTCTGAGCAATAAACCTTTCGGCAATATTTTCGATAAAGATTTTAAATTGTTTGAAAAACCGATGCCTTGCGAGGCAGAAATATGTCCTTGTGACGAGTACAAATGGATTGTTGATGAGGAAAGATAAAATTGAAAATTTCTCTTATAAAGGCTCCATGGTGGGTAAGGTATTGTCCTCCGTACATACTGGCGTATTTTTCTACATATTTACGGCAATTAGGTCATAAAACATTTTGTTTTGATTTGAATAATTTATTTTACCACCGGTGCAGTGAAGAAAATAAAAAATACTGGGATAACAGAGATTTTTATTCCGTCTGGGAAAACAATACATTTACCGATACGATATTAGAAGTTTCATCGGCAGATAAATTTATAAAAGAAATCATTGAAACAGGTTCCCATGTTTTTGTTTTTGATACCCATACTCCTTCCGTAAACATCAGTTATGCCGTTGCACAAAAAATTAAACAATTAAAACATGACGCTGTTATAGTTTTTTTCGGTCATAAATCCGCAAAAACACAAATGGCTTATGATTTTGCAAGTCAGCCGTTTATAGATTATGTTTGTTACGGAGAAGCTGATATCCCGTTAAAAAATCTTTTAGAAAAGCTGGAAAAAGGTTTCGATATATTTAATTTGCCGGTATGTGAAGGATTTTTAGTTAAACAGAACGGAAACATTACGGACTGCGGACCGGGAGAAATTGTTAAAGATCTTGATACTCTTCCGATACCGGATTATGCTGATTTTAAAGAAGACATATTAAACAATAAATATTCCCAGCCTAACAGACTTGATTTGCTTGATTCAAGAGGCTGCGTTAATGCGTGCCATTTTTGTTATGAAAGATTATTTTGGCCAAAATACAGAATTATGAGCGCAAAAAGATTGTTTGAACAGGTTGTAAAACACATCAAAGATTTTCCGCAGATAAATTATTTTTATTTCAATGGTTTATTAATTAACGGGAATTTGAAAGTTTTAGAGGGATTTTGTGATTTGGTTATACAAAATAATATAAAAATTTCTTGGGCAGGACAGGCAATTGTCAGAAACGATATGACTTTTGAATTATTAAAAAAAATGAAGCAGGCCGGCTGCGGATGGGTCGGATACGGGATTGAATCAGGTTCGCAAAAAGTTTTAAATGCAATGAATAAAAATTTTGATATAACAAAAGCATTGCCGTTGTTCAAAAATACAAGAGAAGCAGGTATATCATTTCAGATAAATATGATGTGCGGGTTTCCTGTTGAAACGGAAGAAGATTTTAATGAAACCCTTAAATTTTTAAAATTAGCCAGACCTTACGTAAATTCCATTCTGGCAAGCCAGTCTTTTTTTACGCTTGAAAAATGTACTTACATAAAAAATAATCCTCAACAATTCGGCATTACAAATGCAGAACATCATTTATACTGGAAATCCCGTGACAATGACTATCCGGTAAGATTTGAAAGATATGAAAGATTATGCAAATTGGCGTTGGAGTTAAAATATCCTGAGACATCCGGAATAAGCGCAGTAAAGCCGGATAAATGGTTTTTGCTGGGAGAATATTATTTTTATGATAAGGATTACAAAAAAGCAAAAGAATGTTATGATAAATCCATAGAAACTGAATTTAAATCAAAAGAAGTTTACGAGAAATTGATTGTAATTGCAGAAAAATTAAATGATGCCTGTTCAAAAGCCGTATATGTTGGCGAATTAAATAAAATGTAATGTTTTGTTATCGGAGAAAAAATTGAAAGAGCTAAAAGATTTTATTTACAGGTTTGGCGAATTTATAGAAAAAACGGTGCCTTCAAGGGATATTTCATGTATAGCGCCGGAAGAATTGCATTTTGAATTAACGTATAATTGCAATACCGATTGTGTTATGTGTAATTTGAAATATTTAAAAGATAAAGAAAAAAAAGAACTTACTTTTGATGAGATTAAAAAATTTGTTCAACAGTCAAAATATTTAAAAAATATAAAATTTATAGTTGTCAGCGGTGGGGAACCTCTTCTGCGACATGATATTATCGATATTGTAAAATTTTTAAGACAATATTATCCTAATACAGAAATATTAATTCTTTCGAATTTATATGATGAAAAACTGGTATTTAATAAACTTAATTTAATAAAAAAAGATATAGGATTACATAAATTATCAATAGGAACATCTATAGATGCCGTAGGAAAAACACATGATGCCATCAGAGGCCAAATTAATGCATTTGAAAATTTATCCAAAAATCTGGAAAGGTTAAAAAAAGAGTTTCCTGAAGTTTATTTCAGTTTGAATTATACGTTAATGCCGAGCAATTGCGATAAGATGGTTGAAGTGTATGATTGGTGTTCAGAGAAAGGGTATCACGTATCTTTTCAGATGTTTGTTCAAAAAGCAGAAACAGAACAATTTATATGGGAAAATGATGTGCTCGAAAAAATTGAAGAGCAGATAGATGAAATAACAAAAAAAATGGCGAAAGAATGCAATATAGAAAAATTTGATGAAAATATATTTCTGCAAAATGAAGGGCTTACTTCAAGATTTTTATCGCTGTACTATATAGTCAAATATATAAAGAATAAAAAAAGATTTTTTCCCAATTGTCCGTGTGGCGAGAAATATGCAATGATAAATCCTTACGGAGAAGTTTACTTTTGTCCGGTTTACAAAAATATTTTTGCAGGAGACTTAAAAAACGATCCTTTTGACGTTTTGTGGAGTTCCAAGAAAGCTCAAGACGCAAGAGATTTTTTTAATTCAAAAAAATGTCATTGCTGGCTGACATGCACAAACGGATATATGCTGCAGGACGGCATATCGTACGGGAAACAATTGTATATAGCGCAAAAATATAAAAATAAATAAAAATGATAAATATAACCGTAGCTATTATTTCTTCAAATAACAAATATGAATATTTACGTGAAACTGTTTCCTATATAAAACAATTTAATGCGGATGTTTTTATTGTTCTTAACGGTCTTAATCAAATAATATCCGAATTTTTAAAAGAAACTAAAAACACATATCCGAATTTAGATTATATAGTTATTAATGAAAAAGTTGAAAAATCTACCGCAAGAAATCTCTGTGTTGAAAATATAAAGTCCGATGTGATTTATTTTTTGGATGATGACGCTTTCTTTACTGATGACAATATCAAAATTTTACAGGATAAATTTTCCAGATATCCTTTTGTCGGAGTTATAGGCGGGCCTAATTTAACTCCTGAAAATTCTGCCCGTTTTGCAAAAATTACAGGCATAATGCTCTCAACTTATTTTCTTTCCTGGAAAATGAGCCGCAGATATCAGCGTTTCGGCAGTGACAGATTTACGGATGATTCCGAATTAATTCTTTGTAATTTGGCGATAAAGAGAGATATTTTTATAAAATATAATTTACAGTTTGAAAAAAAATTACATTACAACGAAGAAAATCTGTTGATTGAACAGATTAAGAAAAACAATATAAAAGTGATGTATACGCCGGATTTATCGGTATATCACCACAGAAGAAATTCCATAGAAGAGTTCAGTCTGCAGGTTTTAAATTCCGGAAAAGGCAGGGCTTTAATGTTGTTTTTTATGCCGTCAAGCATACGGTTTATATATGTGCTGCCGGCTTTATTCGTTATATATTTGACATACTCTTTATTGTTTACGACAAAATTTATTTTTTTAGTAGTATATTTACTGCTTACGGTTAATAATATCGCAAATGTTTTTTTTAACAATAAGCTTAAAATTAAAGATATTCCGCTTATGTTTTTGATTTCTTTTTCGGCGCATTTATTTTACGGAATAGGTTTTATAGCCGGTGTATTTCAGGGAATTATATGGAAATTAAAAAAATAACTTTTAATTTTTATGGTATTAAAGTCTGCGTTTGCGGATATAGCGCCATAGCAGAAAAGATTGCAGGGGATTTTGAATATTTTAAGGATCTAAATCTTTCGGCTTGCGATATAAATTTAAACGTAAATTTAGTTAACCCACCTTATGAAAAAATTCCGAAAATATGCGCGTCAATGTATAAGAACGACTGTATAAGTTATGATTCCGGCTTTATGCGGTATGTTGATTATTCTGGTAAAGCGCTTGCAATATATAATACAAAAACAAATTCCGCAGATTTTTTTTCAATTGACGAAGATTTGCTTTATGAAATCGTTTATCTGTTTATTCATTCAAGAACGGGCGAACTGCTTGATAAAAAAGGAATGCACAGGATTCATGCGTGTTCATTTTCATATAATGAAAAAATTTGCATCGTTATGCTTCCTCAGGGCGGCGGTAAAAGCACATTGCTGATGGAATTATTAAAAAACAGCGGAATTAAACTTATTTCAGACGACACTCCTTTTGTTGACGCCAAAGGGCAAATATATCCTTTTCCTATAAGGATAGGAGTAAGCGGCGATGTTGATACGGAATATATTCCGAGTGAATACATATCAATCTTTAACAGAAGAAAATTCGGCCTGAAAAAATTGATCGGTTATCAATTTTTCAAAAACAGAATAGAAACAAAAAAACATCCTGTTATTATTATCTGCGGCATGAGATGTTTTTCAGATTATCCTTTTATGGCCAAAGGCGGTATTTTTACCGGTTTTTCTTATTTGCTTAAAAATTGTGTTGTCGGATACGGATTGCCGCAGGTATTGGAATATTTTTTAATAGGCGGATTTAAAGATAATTTTTCAAAAATTAAAATCATCTTTTCAAGATTCCGCTCCTGCATAAATCTTTTAATGAAAAATAGACAAATTTATTGTTTTCATATTTCAAATAAAAAATCCGAAAATGCAGAGTATTTGCTGCGAGAAATAGCCAAATTGTAAACGGTTTGATTTTACAGCAGTTTATTTGTTTATACAACCTTGACAACAAAAAATGCTTTTTATATTATAATAGAGTGGAAGAAGAGTTAAGAATATTATCAATAAAGCTTACGAAATTATCAAAGTCGTACAAAAAGCTGAAAGAAGATAATGAAAGGTTAAAAGCCGATATAGGATATTTGAAAGAAGAGGAAGAACGGCACAGAGCAAGAATGATTGAAAATGAAACATTGAAAGAAAGGCAAAACAGAGCCGTGAAAAAACTGGAAACGGTTTTAAAAAAAATTTCTAAAGGCGAGTAAAACTTTTAATGGATAATACGGATAATAAAATTATGGGAGTAGATGCCGATATTATAGGTATTTCCGATGACGGTTCAAATGAATTGTTTGTTGATTCGCCGGCGCAGATTATGAAATTTATAAATGACAAATATAAAGAAGTTCAGAATAACGAAAAGTACAGCCATATCGTAAGCACAAGAGAGCTTATGGCTTTGACAACTTTTGAAATAGCAAAGGAATTATTAACAATTAAAGGTAATGAAGCCGGACTTTTAGATACAAATACTAAAAAGATAAAAGAGCTCGTCAAAATAGTAGACGATGCTCTGCAGATACCTGAATAAATTTTACCCTACATTGTTGGTGATTCTTTGTTAATGTATTTATTCCGATGAAGTTCTTTAGGAGAAAATGCAAGCGAGTTATGTAATTTTACATAAACCTTGTTTCTCACTTAAAAAAAGGGCTTTAAATACTTAACAGACACGGCAAATGTGGGGTTTTTTTTGTATGAAACAAAAAGATTTTTTTAAAGGAAGTTCGGATTCTTCCGTAAAATACAGCCCTTTGGCTTCAAGAATGGCGCCGAAAACTCTTGAAGAATATATGGGACAAGCCGGTATAATAGGCGACGGTAAACTGCTCAGAAGAGCGATAGAGGCGGACAGTTTGGGATCCGTAATATTTTACGGGCCTTCCGGAAGCGGAAAAACCGCTTTGGCGAGCATTATAGCGTCAAAAACAAGTTCTTATTTTGAAAAGGCAAATGCGGTTTTAATAGGCATAAATGATATAAGAGTCATTCTTGAACATGCAAAAAACAGATTGGCGATGTACGGAAAAAAGACGATTCTTATGCTTGATGAGATTCATCATTTTAACAGAACTCAGCAGGACGCTTTACTGCCGGACATAGAAAACGGTATTATTACGCTCATAGGCATAACCACGGAGAATCCGTTTTTTTATATTAATTCGGCTATACTTTCAAGAACAACTGTTTTTGAATTTAAAAAGCTGGAAGATAAAGCTCTTTTAAACATTTTAGATTTGAGTCTTTCCGATAAAGAGAAAGGTTTCGGGAATCTAAATATAAAAATTGAACAGGATGCGAAACAGCATTTAATTAAAAATTCGGACGGCGATGCAAGAAGGCTGCTGAATGCGGTAGAAATAGGCGTTTTATCAACGATGCCGGATTCGAAAGGATTAAGAATTTTTGATTTGAAAGTTGCCGAAGAATCTATACAAAAAAGAAGTTTGGCATACGACAGAAACGGCGACCAGCATTATGATCATATTTCGGCTTTTATAAAATCAATGAGAGGCTCCGATCCTGATGCTGCCGTATACTGGATGGCAAAAATGTTAACGGCCGGAGAAGATCCGAGATTTATAGCAAGAAGAATTATAATATGCGCGTCGGAAGATGTCGGCAATGCCGATCCGAGAGCTTTAACTTTGGCGGTTTCGGCAATGCAGGCGGTTGAATTTATCGGAATGCCGGAGGCAAGAATCATACTGGCTCAGGCCGCAATTTACGTAGCTTCCGCTCCGAAATCAAACGCTTCGTATTTAGCCGTTGATAAAGCTATAGAAGAAGTGAAAAACGGGAAACGCAGAAATGTGCCGGATCATTTGAAAGACGCTTCTTTGGACGGCAAAGAATTCGGACACGGGAAAGGATATAAATATCCGCATGATTTTGAAAATCATTTTGTAGAACAAAAATATTTTGATGATCCTGTGGAGTTTTATGTTCCGACAAATCAAGGATATGAGGTAAAAATAGGTGAGCGACTTAACAAAATCAGAAAAAAGTAAATTAAGGTATGATTATTTGGTTATCAGAGACAGACTGGAACCGGCGATAAGATTTGCTTACAGCAGCATAATATTCTCTAAAATAAAAAAACTTGAACAATACAGGAATGCAAAAACAGTAATGTTTTATCTTTCATATGGTTCAGAGGTAATTACGGATATTATGATTAATGAGGTCTTCACTGACGGCAAAGAAGTCGCCGTTCCTATTATTAAAAATCCCGGAGACGGGGTTATGAATGCTATCAGAATATCTAAACTTGAAGACTGTTATGAAAGTGTTTACGGAATAAGACAGCCTGAATTTAACCAAGATGATGTGGTTAACAAAAGAGACATTGATTTGGTTTTTGTTCCGGGGATTGTTTTTGACAGCAGAGGATACCGCATAGGCTACGGTAAAGGATATTATGACAAGTGGCTGGTTGATACCGAAATTTCCAAAAGAATAGGCCTTGCTTATGAAGTGCAGTTGACAGATAAACTTCCTATCGGACAATATGATTTGCCGGTGGGGAAATTGTTAACTGAAAAAAGATGCATAGAATTTACAACAAATTGATATTGCAAAAGGAGAAGTTGTTATGTTTATCGTAGAAAATATTTTAATGTTTTTAGGGGTTGGATGTTTATGTTTTGTCGCCGGTTTTATCGTAAGATATGTTTATGCAAGAATAGATTCTAATTCTATTGAGCAGACTTCGGATAGAATAATAAATGAAGCTAAAATTCTTGCCGATGCAAAGACAAAACAGATGTTGATTGAAGGCAAAGAAGCTATAGACAGGGAAAGAAGGGATTTTGACAAAGAATTAAAAGAAAAGAAAATTGAAGTTCAAAATTCCGAAAAAAGACTGCTTCAGAGAGAGGAATCTCTTGATAAAAGAATGGACAGCCTTGATAAAAGAGATAAGGAATTTCAGCAGAAAGAAAAGAATCTTCAGTTAAAAGAGAAGACTATTGACGAAAAAATAGTAGAAGTTGAAACTATAAAAAATGAACAAAAGGCTGTACTTGAAAAAATTTCAGGCATAACAAGAGAAGATGCAAAACAAACTCTAATGAAAGAGATGCTTGAAGAGGCAAAAAGAGACGCAGTGGTGCTTGCTCAGAGACTTGAACAGGATACAAGAGAAACAGCCAATAAAAAAGCAAAAGAAATTATTTCTCTTGCAATACAAAAAGTCGCCGCCGACCATACGGTTGACACAACTACATCAACCGTTCAGATTCCAAATGACGAGATAAAAGGAAGAATCATAGGAAGAGAAGGAAGAAATATCAGAACATTTGAACAGGCTACGGGAGTAGATTTAATAATTGACGACACTCCGGAAGCGATTACTATTTCGGCTTTTGACGGCGTAAGACGCTATGTGGCAAAAAAATCGCTTGAAAAGTTAATAGCTGACGGAAGAATTCATCCGGCAAGAATAGAAGAAGTCGTGCAGAAAACGCAAAAAGAAGTTGAAGACCAGATAAAAGAAATAGGCGAACAGGCGGCAATTGATTCGGGCGTTCCGAATCTGCATCCGGAAATAATTAAATTGCTCGGAAGGCTTAAATTCAGGACTTCCTACGGGCAGAATCAGCTCCAGCATACTCTTGAAGTAACATGGCTTGCAGGAGCGATTGCCGGAGAATTGGGATTAGATGTCGCTTTCTGTAAAAAAGCAGGTTTAATGCATGATATAGGCAAAGCAGTTGATCATGAAGTTGAAGGAACTCATCACCAGATATCGGCGGAACTTGCAAAAAAGTTCAACGAATCTCCAAAGATGATAAACGCTATTTTATCGCATCATGAAGGTTTTGACGAACCGAAAAGCGCCGAAGCTTTTGTTATAGCCGCCGCAGATGCCATATCAGCCGCAAGACCGGGAGCAAGAAGAGAAACAATTGAAAACTATCTTAAGAGACTTGAAAAACTTGAAACTGTCGCAAAAGAATTTAAAGGAGTATCGTCCGCCTATGCAATACAGGCGGGAAGAGAAATAAGAGTTTTGGTGGAACCGGAAAATATAGACGATAAACAGGCTCAGGTAGTCGCTCATGATATTGCAAAAAAAATAGAGCAGGAAATGGATTATCCCGGTCAAATTAAAGTTACCGTTATAAGAGAAGTTCGCGCTCAGGATGTTGCAAAGTAATAACGGCCGTACTGTTTTACTGATGCGGGGACAGCAATGAATCTTGAAGATAAAATTATATATACCGTAAGCCGGATAAATAACGAGATAAAAACCGTTTTGGAAGACTCATATCCGGCAGTATGGATTACCGGAGAAGTTTCCGGTTTTAAGACTTATTCCTCGGGGCATTCATATTTTAATCTGAAAGACGAGAATTCCCAGATTCAGGCTGTTTTATTCGCCGGTTTCGGAAAGAATATTAATTTTGTTCCGCAGGACGGAATGCAGGTTGTGGTTTACGGCAAGATAACTTCTTACGTACAGAGAGGAACATACCAGATTCAGGTTTTTACAATTGAACAGTCCGGCAAAGGAACTTTGCAGGAATCTTTTGAAAAACTTAAAAATAAACTGCAAAGAGAAGGTTTTTTTGACGAATCAAGAAAAAAAACGCTTCCTTTTTTTATAAAAAAAATAGCTGTTGTTACGTCAAAAGACGGAGCGGCGCTTCACGATATTCTGAAAGTTATAAATCAGATAAAATCAAGTATGGATATTTTAATATATCCGGTAAAAGTTCAGGGCGAACAGGCAAAATTTGAAATAGCTGAAGCAATAGAATATCTTAATAAAAATCACGGCGATATTGACGTTATGCTTGTCGGAAGAGGCGGCGGTTCTCTTGAAGATTTATGGGCTTTTAACGAAGAAATTGTCGCAAGAGCGATATATAATTCAAAAATACCCGTTATATCGTGCGTTGGGCATGAAATTGACTATACTATAGCCGATTTTACGGCAGACGTAAGAGCGGCGACGCCTTCGGTAGCGGCTGAAATTATAGTAAAAAACAGAAAAAATATTGAAGATAAAATTGATTTGATATTTGAACGCATGAGCGGCGGAATAAAAAATATTTTATTTGCCTGCGGCGAAAAAATAGAAAGATTTAAAACGTCAAGAGCGTTGTCAAAACCACATTTGATATATGAAGATAAAATACAGCATATTGACGAGTGCGGAGCAGAAATTTTACGCAGGATGAAAGAATTTTTTATATTGAAAAATACAAAGCTTGAATTAAATTCCCAGAAACTTAATCTGCTTTCTCCTTTAAATATTCTCGGCAAAGGATATGCCGTGTGTTCCGGAACGAACGGTATATTGAAAAGCGTAAAAGACATAAAAAACGATGACAATGTAAACATACAATTTGCCGACGGTAAGGCAAAAGCAAGAATTACAGAGGTTAATTATGAAAAAAAACAGCTTTGAATCGTCTCTGAAAAGGCTTGAACAAATCGTAAATGAAATGGAAAACGCCGAACTTGACATTGATAAAGCGATGAAACTTTTTGAGGAAGGAATATCTCTTGTAAGAGAATGTTCGGCAAAGCTTAACGAAGCAAAGAAAAAAGTTGAAATCCTTACCGAGAAAAACGGTAAATTTGAAAAAACAGCGTTTTCCCAAGACGATAAATAATGAAAATTCTCGCGATGACATGCTGCTGCGTTGACGTATTTCCTGAAAAAAACACGGTTGTAGCAGGCGGCAACGCATTAAATCTTGCCGTAGCGTGTTCAAAAACCGGAAAAGCCGGCGTTTACGTAATGGGAAATATCGGAGATGACGACTACGGAAAAACGGTAAGAGAGTCAGCTTCAAGGTTTAACATAGATTTAAGCCGCTTGTATACGGTAAAAGGATTTACTGCCCATCACGTCATAAATATAGACAGTAACGGAGACAGGTATTTTAAACCGGGCAGCTGGCATGACGGAGTATGGAAAAAATATATTATTACGCCGTCGGATGCAGAGTTTATGAAAGAAATGGATGCGGTTGCGACAACATGTTATGAATCGTGTTTTGAAAGTATAATAGACTTGAGAAAAAAATCAAATTTTATGCTTTCCGTTGACTTTCACGACGAAAAAATTAATTCGCATTGGGAAAAATATTTTAATATGATAGATTTATTTTTTATAAGCGGCAATAACCAAAATCTTGATGTTCTTGAAAAGTGGTCCAAAAAATTTAATACGGTATTTACCGCCACGCTGGGAAGGGACGGCAGCATCAGTTTTCATCAGGGGAAGAAATTTTTGTGCGATGCCGTAAAAGTTGAAAAAATAATTGATACGACCGGATGCGGAGACAGTTATCAGGGAACTTTTCTGACGGATTATTTGCTGCGCCGGGACGTTCGCGGCGCAATGGAAAGCGGTTCAAAAGCCGCCGCCGAAACGCTGTCTTTTGTAGGCGGGTTTTAATTTGCGGTAAAATATTATAAAATCCGTAATACGCGGGTTTAAATTGGAGTTAAATATTATAATGCATAAAAAAATAGCCATAGTAGGCAGACCTAATGTCGGTAAATCAACGCTGTTCAACAGGTTTGTCGGCAAAAAGAAAGCAATCATACATGATATGCCCGGAACGACCAGAGACAGAAATGATTTTGTAATTAACTGGAAAGATAAAAGTTTTATCGTTACCGATACAGCCGGATGGAGCAGCGATATCAGCGAATTTTCAAAAGCCATGAGCCGTCAGCTTGATGCGGCGATAAGCGGCTGCGATATCGTTCTTTTTGTGGTAGACGGCAAAGACGGCATTCATCCCTTTGAACCTTCAATAGCGAAAACTCTCAGAAGCAGTAAAAAAGATGTTATCTTGGTTGTAAATAAAATAGATACTTTTGCCGAAGAAGTAAAGACTTATGAGTTTTACAGTTTAGGCTTTGACGAAATGATACCGGTTTCCGCAAGCCACGGCAGAAATATGACGGAACTTTTGGAAACGATATGCGATAAGATCGGCGATAACGACAATATGCGCAATGACGATAAAATTTTAAAAATTATTTTTGTAGGCAAACCTAATGTCGGTAAATCATCTCTCGTCAACGCTATAGTCAAAGAAGAAAGATGCATCGTTCATAATACTCCAGGTACTACGAGAGATTCTCTTACGGTGCACGCTACTTATAACGATACAGATTATCTTCTTACCGATACTGCCGGGCTTCACAGGGGAAACAAAACAAAAGACGACATGGAATATCTGTCAAATTTAAGCACAAATTATGCATTGGACGAAGCCGATATTGCCGTTTTAGTCGCCGATGCTTCTCAGGGAATAGGGGAAACGGAAGCGAAAATTGCCGGATATATCATAGAAAAAAAGAAGCCGTGCATAGTGGCCGTAAATAAATGGGATTTAATTGAGGATAAAGAAGACAGAGTTAAATTATTTCAAACCCAGTTGGAACAAAAATTAAAATTTTTGAATTGGGCCGACATAATTTTTATGTCCGCCAAAACTGGGCAAAGAATAGACAGAATATTCAGGCTTGTTCCTTTAATATATGAGCAATATTCAAAACTTTTAACGCAGCAGGAACTCAACGATGCGATAAGAACGGCTACAGCCAATAAGCCTTTGCAAAGAAAAGGAAAATTATTAAAAATCAAAGAATCTGAGCAATTGATATCAAAACCTCCGACATTCAGATTTTCGGTCAATAATTTGGAACTGTTGCATTTTTCATACAGAAGATATATTGAAAATTTTTTAAGGGAAAGATTTTCGTTTCAGGGAACGCCGATAGTTCTAAAATTCAGACAGCATAATAAATCGGATAAGGAAAATAAATGAAAATTGCGATATATTTAATTATGGCTTATTTATGCGGCGCAATACCTTTTGCATATATAATCTCAAAATATTTTAAAAATGTTGATATAAGAAAATGCGGCTCAGGCAATCCCGGCGCTACAAATGTTTTCAGAAGCGTAAGCAAATCTCTCGGAATTGTTACATTTATATTAGACGCTTTAAAAGGATTCGTTCCGGTTTATTTTGCAGGCTTGCTAAATCATTCGGTTTATTTTATATTGGCCGTGGCTTTTATTACTATAATGGGTCATATTTATACTGTTTTTTTAAATTTTAAAGGAGGCAAAGGCGTTGCGACCGGATGCGGAGTATTTATAGCTTTTGCGCCGCTTGTAACTCTGATATGTTTTTTAATTTTTACAGTTGTTTTGTTTATTTCAAAATATGTCGCGCTTTCTTCCATAGCTGCCGCGGTTTCACTGCCTTTAATTTTAAAAATATTTAATTATCCAGATATAATTATTTTATTTTCGGCACTTATTGCGGTTATTGTTGTAATAAGGCATTTAAGCAACATAAAAAGAATATTAAAAGGTACGGAAAGTAAAATTATTTTTTCAGGACAAAAGAGGTAAAAATATGAAAATTTCTGTTTTGGGCGCCGGTTCATGGGGAACTACTCTAGCATGCGTATTGTCGGATAACGGTCATGATGTTTCTGTTTGGGAATTTGATAAAGCGGCTGCGGACAAATTAAACAGAGAAAGGATGATTCCTTTTATAGGCGGCGCTGAAATACCGGCTAACGTTATAATTTCAAACAATTTAAATATTATATCTTCCTGTGAGGCGGTATTGATAGTCGTTCCTTCTCATTTTTTAAGGTCAACATTATATTCCGTTAAAAAATCCGGAATAAATCTTAAGGATAAACTCATAATAAGCGCGACTAAAGGGATTGAAAATGATTCATTGCTTCGTCCTTCTGAAATTGTTGAAGAAATTTTTCCAGAAACTAAAGATTTAATTGTGGCTTTATCCGGCCCGAGCCATGCGGAAGAAGTGTCAAAAAAGATGCCGACTGCTATCGTTTCGGCTTCTAAAAATGAAAAAAACGCCGTATTATGCAGAGATTTGTTTATGAACGATTATTTGCGGGTATACACTCAAGATGATATAATAGGAGTTGAACTCGGAGCATCGTTGAAAAATGTTTTTGCGATTGCCGGCGGAATTATAGACGGACTTTCCTTTGGAGATAATACAAAAGCCGCGATAGTTTCAAGAGGACTTAAAGAACTTGTGAATTTAGGTGTATTGCTTGGCGGAGATAAAAATACTTTTTACGGTTTATCCGGAGTAGGCGATTTGATGGTTACCTGTTTTTCAAAACATTCCAGAAACAGAAGTCTTGGAGAAATGATAGCAAAGGGAAAAACGCTGCAGGAAGCCGAAAAGAATTTGAAAATGGTTGCCGAAGGCGTTAAAACGGCGATAAGCGCTTATGAGCTCGGAAAGAAATATAAAGTTGAACTTCCGATTATAAATGAAGTTTATAACGTGTTGTTTAAAAATAAGTCTGCAAAACAAGCCGTTATTGATCTTATGACAAGAGCTCCGAAAGCGGAAATTTAGAATCAAAAATTCGGGAGCCGTTGTTTTTTATCAGGAGAAAATTATGACGAAAAATGATTTAATCAATAAGCTGGGTGAAATGATGCCGTCAAAAAAATATGCGGCCGAAGCGGTTAATAAACTTTTTGAATGTATGACAGCCGCTTTAAAAGACGGTCAAAAAGTCGTCATAACAGGATTTGGAAGTTTTAATTTAAAAGTTACCGAAACAAAAAAGGGAAGAAATCCAAAGACTGGCGATATAGTTATGATTCCGCCTAAGAAAAAAATAAGATTTAAACAGTCAAAGGAAATTTTTTAATGTTTAATCCGAATAAAAAATATCTTTCAATAAGAGAAGTTTCTAAGAGAGAACAGGTTCCGGCTTATACGCTGCGTTATTGGGAAAAAGAAAAATTGCTAAAACCTGAAAGACATTCGGGAATAAGAAAATATTCGCAATATGACATTGATGTTATTCACGAAATCAAAGATTTATTGTATAATAAAAGACTTACAATATCTGGCGCTAAAAAAATTTTAAAAGGGGACAGAAGAGTAAAGGATCCCCAGCTTAAATTATTTAAAGAAGTACAGGATGTAAGTTCATTAAAATCCATTAAAGAAGATATTAAAGAGATCTTAGATATTTTAAAAGAGTAATAAATTCGGGGCGTAGCGCAGGTGGCTAGCGCACTCCCTTGGGGTGGGAGAGGCCGCTGGTTCAAGTCCAGTCGCCCCGATATAAAAACTCTTTTGAAATAAATTGAAAATTAATGAAAAAATACATATGTTTATCGTTTACGTTTTTTATTATCTTTCTGCAGCCGCATAAACTCTCAGCAATCAATACCGGAGATTCTTCAAATTCACAGGAACTTTACCAAAATATAAATCCCGGTTCTTTCGGACATCAAAATGTGTGGCTGAACCTGGATTCAAACATAGGATATATAGCTCCTAATGAAATTTTATACAATAATCCTTCAACAAATGAAATTGAAGAAGTTGCAGAATCTCCTTATTTTGACTATTTTGATTACATGCCTGATACAAAATCAGATTTATTGATTCTTGACTCTGATAATAAGATAATCATAAAAAACGAATCGCAGACAATATTGCAAACCGAATATTTTGATTTTTACGGCAACGATATATCGGATGATTATCCGAAGATTTATTACAGAATAAAGAACAGCGGCGATGCTTTTATTGAAATTAAAATGGATAAATTATCCGGCAATTTATTTTCAAAAAATCTTGATGTTGTTTATGGGGAATATGAATATTACTGTACGGCTTCAAATAATAATTATCCTGGCATTTACAGATCTCCGATACGCGCTTTTATTGTTACGGAAAGACCTCATTCGTTTCTTAATTTAAATACTAATACTCAAAATGACGGCGCAAATTCAACGACTTCCGTTGCTTTCAGCTGGACTGCCGCAAAAGGGGTTGCTTCCGATATTCTTTCATACAGATTTTATATAGGCACAAATATTAATAATTTTGAAGAAATTAACTTAAATATAAGTAATTACTACACAATAAACAATTTGCAGCCCAGAACAAGATATTATTGGAAAGTTGAAGTGTCAAATCAGTACGGCGTTGAACTTTTAAATCCTAAAGTTTTTTCGTTTATAACTCTCGGAGAAATATCAAGAGTTTATAATGCTCCTAATCCTTTTAATCCTCAAAAAGGCGAAAACACAAGAATATTTTTTGAAATGCCGGAAAGCGGTTCGGCGCAATTGGATATATATTCCGAATACGGCGATAAAATCAAGACGATTTCCTTAAATAATCTGCTTCAGGGCAGCAACGAAATTTCATATGACGGAAGAGACGCAAACGGAAAAATTTTATATAACGGCACGTATTTATGCGTTTTAAAGAAAAAATACGCCGGACAGACAAAAACGGAAAAATGCAGACTTTTAATAATAAAATAATATTATCCGCGGTATTAGTTTTGACTTTATGTTCAAATTTGTATCCGCAAGGCGCAAGAAAAAATTTTCTCTCGCACGGGCCGTCAGTTTCTTCTTTTTCACAGGGAGAAACTGTTTTAAATAATATAAATGACCCTGCAATAATATTTTATAACGCTTCACTTTTATCTTTTTTTGATTATAATGCTATGTCGCTTGGGAGATACAATTTATTTGACGGGACATCATATAATTCGGCTTCATTAAATTTTAATTTAACCGATAAATTTGATTTTGGTTTTTCCGTTATTAATTTATCAAGCGGCGATGTTGAAATCAGAACAGATCCGTTTGACGTTCCTAAGACTGTAAAAACAAACCAGTGGGCATATATACTGGCATCTTCATACTTTATTAATCAAATTAAAACTGCTTTGGGAGCCGGCATAAAATACATTATTATGGATTTGTATGAAAAAAAAGACGCGGGAATTTCTTTTGACATGTCAATGTCAAAATTTATAAACGACGTAGATATGTTTAACACGCAAACCCAAATAGGATTCGGACTGGCGGCTCAAAATATAGCCGGAACAGGCGTAAAATTAGATACTTACCGTGAAGATTTCCAGAAGATTTTTATACTAAGCTCAATGATAAAAATTCCCGTCAAATTCAGGCTGGAATCTAAAGATACGGTTACTTTCTCCCTGGATGCCAGAAACGAAGATTGCGAAACAGAATTGTTTACCGGGATAGAGTACCGCATGTCGGATAAATATTCTTTAAGAGCCGGCTATTACTGCGAGCATATAACCGCGGGCGTCGGCGTTGATATATCAAATTTTTCGGCAGCTTATTCGGCTGATTTTAATGAAATAGATTTAATTAACAGATTTTCATTGTCGTATAAATGGAATCAAAAGAAAAAACTCAAAGCGGACGACGGATTATATATTGAAGCGCAAACTGTCGCGGAAGAAGAAAAAATGTCAAAAATTGAAGCTGAAAAAATGTTTAACGACGCAAAAAAATGTTATTCGAACGGGCAATATCTGTATGCGACTGAAATTCTGCAAAAACTTATAGTAAAATATCCGAATCACGAATCATCAATGTTTTTTTATAAAAAAATAAAAAATAAAATGCGCGATGATTCCGGTTCAATGCTGGTCAGCGATTTCGGGTCATACACTTATGCTTCGGGATATGTCAATTATTATAACGGCAATTATTACCAGTGCGCAAAAGAATGGATGAAATATATGCAGTTTGACAAAGAAAATAAGGAAATAGAAGAGAAATTAAAACAGGTAAAAGATATTTTGGCGAATGAAATTTTAAAACAGCAAAAAATTGCGTTTGAAAAAGAAGCGGCCGGCATGCTGCAGTCCGGGATTGATAATTTTAATAATAACAAATGGGTAGCCTGCATAAAACAAATGGAAAAACTGCAGATGTTTGTACAGTCTTCAAAATTTACAACATCTTTCAATTTCTATGAGACCGCAAAAGATTATATTGATAAATCGGTTGCCGCGTTAATGATGTCAATAAAAAAAATCAATGCTGAAAAATCAAAAAACGAAAATGTTCATCCTCAGATAAACGAAATTCAGGAAATTGATGAAAAAACAGCAGATATAAAATATAGGGAAGGGTTGGCTTTATATGCAAACGGCAAATATTTTGAGGCTGAACGAATGTGGGAACTGACGCTTCGTTTAAACCCGAAGCATATAAAGGCCATGAATGCTTTAAATCGTTTGAGAAATCAGAATAAAATATGAATTTAAAAATTGTATTTAAACCTGTATATTTTTAATTGATTTTTAAGCGGTATTTTAATATAATCCCATAAATATAATCCAAATTTAAAGGAAGGCAGTATAAAATGAAAAAATTAGCGGTTGTTATCATATCTTTGTTCTTTGTTTCGTCTCTGTTTGCCGCAAACGACGGATTTAAAATCAAGACAGTTGTTATTGAAGGAGTCAAAAACGTAAAACCTAAAGCGGTTTTATCGGAAATACAGACAAAAAAAGGCAAACGTTATTCGGAATCTGTGGCCAGAGAAGATATAAGAAAGATACTTTCTTTGGGGAACTTTGAAAATGCCGAATTTTATGTTGACCAGGAAAAGCAGATTGTTAAGTTTATTGTATCCGAAAAGCCGTATATAAAGAAAGTAATAATAAAGGGCAATAAACAGTTTTCCGCAGGAAAATTGAAAGGAGAAGCCACTATAAAAGAAAAAGGTTTTTTTGATATAGTGGAACTTGAAGAATCAAAAAGAAAAATTTTGACTTTATACAGAGACAAAGGTTATGCAGATTGTCAGATAGAAGCTTATCCTACAACCGATGTTGATACAAATGTTATGACTGTAACGTTTTTAATAACTGAAAACAACAAAATTCTTATAGGTGATTTAATAATAGAAGGATGCAAATCTTTTAAATACAAAAAAATCAAAAAACTCGCTAAAACAAAAAGAAAAAAAGTATTTAAAGAAGAAACTTTAAAAAATGATATTTCCGAAATAACTAAATTTTATAAAAACCGCGGTTTTATGGATTTTTCGGCGGATGAACCTAAAATAACTTACAATGAAGAAAGAACCAAAATGTTTATTACTTTAAAAATAGACGAAGGTCCTAAATACAAAATAGGCGATATAGCTTTTCAGGGAAATTATGTAATTACCGAAAAAGAATTGGCGAAACATTGTGAAATGAAAAAAAACGATGTTTTTAATCAGGAAAAAATAGCTTTGACGTTAAATAAAATATATGAAGATTATTCAAACAGAGGATATCTGCAGTCTTACATAATGCCTGATTTTAAAAAGACCGATAACGACGGCGTTGTTGATGTCGTTTATAATATTCAGGAAAACAATAAAGTGTATGTGGGAGATATTTTTATAGACGGTCTTGTAAGCACAAAAGAAGGAACGATACGCAGGGAAATATTGCTTAAACCGGGTGACGTCCTTTCTTCCGGCAAAGTCCGCAGAAGTATGGAAAAAATTTACAATTTAGGATTTATAGACGGCGCTGAACCGAATATACTGCCTACAAATACTACTGATATAATGAATTTGGCGTTTAACATAACTGAAGGAAAGCCCGGCATGATAACGGCCGGAGCCGGATATTCTTCCATAGATCAGTTTGTCGGTTCAATTCAGCTGCAGCATATGAATCTTTTCGGAAGAGCGCAAAGATTGAATTTGCTGTGGGAATTCGGAGCAAGAAGGCAAAATTACCAAATAGACTGGACAGAACCTTGGTTTTTAAATAAGGCTATGAGTTTGGGATTAACGGTTTATAATATGGAAAGATTAAGAGATTATCACTACACTACAGACGCTTATAAAGAAGGCAGAACCGGAGGTTCGGTAAAAATCAGTCCGCGAATTTCCGAAAACACATCGCTTGTTTTCGGATATACTTATGAGAATGTAAGTATTTTTGACATAACCGATGAGGATCTTAAACAGCAGATTTTAAACGACCCTGATTTGGCAAGAGATAAAACTTCAAGCGTTTTAACGCAGATAATATATGATTCAAGAGATTATATTTTTGACGCGACAAGAGGCGCAAGATATTCGTACGGCATAACGGTCGCCGGAGGCCCTTTCGGCGGCAATGTCCATTATTTGAGAAATTCCGCAAGAGCGACGTGGTTTTTCCCGACATTTTGGAAATTTGTTTTTTCAGTAAACGTTAATCTCGGCTATATAGAAAGTTACGGAGATTCCAGCGACGTTCCTTTATATGAAAAGTATTATATAGGCGGCGCAGATACCGTAAGAGGTTATAAATACAGAACGGAAATCGGACCTTACGACGGAGGAAAAGTTTTATCGGTCGCTAATTTTGAATATAAATTCCCTATAGTCCAGGAAAATAAAAAAACAATATTGCAGGGAGCTTTATTTTATGATATCGGCGGCACATGGAAAACTTTAAATGATATACATATGAGATTCGGCACCGATAACTCCGATAATAATGAATACTATTTGAAGTCAGGCGTCGGTTTCGGCATCAGATTTGCGACTCCCGTATTTCCTTTAAGGCTTGACTGGGGATACGGATTAAATCATAAACCCGGCGAAGATTTGCAGCAGTTTTATTTTACTATAGGAAATGCGTTTTAAAGGATAAAACAAAAATGAAAATAACTGCGGAAGAAATCGCAAAAATTATCAACGGTAAAGTTTCAGGCGATAAAAACATTGTTATAACAGGCGCATCAAACTTATCGGATGCGGGCGCAGCGGACATAACTTTTTTCGGAGGCGATAAAAAACTTTTAAGTTTAGTGCCGGATACAAAAGCCGGAGTTATAATATATCCGGATAATATGAGTTATGAACGGTTGGAAAATAAAAATTTAATTTTAGTTTCAAATCCGTATTTGGCTTTTGCAAAAATTTTAACAATAATTGATAACGAAAGATTATCAAAAATTAAACCGCAAATCAGCCGTAAATCAACTGTTTCTGAAAGCGCGAAAATAGGAGAAAATGTTACCGTCAGCGACAATGTCGTTATAGAAGAAAATGTTTCCATAGGCAAAAATACAAAAATATTGCCGAATGTTTACATAGGTGCAGACGTAAGCATAGGAGATAATTGTTTAATTTATCCGAATGTTACCATAAGAAATAACGTTAAAATTGGAACAGGATGCATACTTCAATCGGGAGTGGTTATCGGAGGAGACGGATTCGGTTATAAAACAGTGGGAAACGAAGTTTTCAAAATACCGCAGATAGGAACGGTTGAAATAGGAAATAATGTTGAAGTAGGTTCCAATACTACGATAGACAGAGCTACAACCGGAAAAACCGTCATCGGAGATAACACAAAAATAGATAATTTGGTTATGATTGCCCATAATGTCAAGATCGGCAGAAATTGCACGATTGTAGCGCAGGTCGGTATTGCCGGTTCAACGGAAATAGGGGATAATGTTACTCTTGCCGGACAGGTAGGGCTTTCCGGCCATATTAAAATAGGAAATAATGTCATGGTTGGAGCCCAGGCGGGTATTATGTCGGATATTGAAGACGGAGCAGTCGTTTTCGGAAGTCCCGCGCAGCCTATCAAGGAACATATGAAAATGTTTGCGGTTATGAAAAAATTGCCCGAAATATACGGAAAAATAAAAAAATTAGAAAAATTTTTAGATAAAAAAGAGGATTAATCGTTTTTATGGCAAAACAGACTACAATATCAAAAGACGTAACTGTGGAAGGGATAGGATTGCATACCGGCAATAAAAGTAAAATGGTTTTTAAGCCGGCGCAGGTAAATTACGGCATACATTTTGTAAGAGTGGATTTACCGGGAAAACCGGATTTGCCGGCCAACTGGCAGAATTTATCCGATGAGGTTGTCATCAGGGGAACTATTATTGAAACAAACGGCGTGAAGATGTATACGGTTGAACACATACTTGCGATTTGTTCCGCGCTTAAAATAGACAATATGATTGTTGAAATAGACAATAACGAGCCTCCGATATCCGACGGCAGCGCTAAACTTCTTACAGAACAAATAATTTCAGCCGGCATAAAAGAACTTGAAACGGAAAGAGAATATTATATCGTCAAAGAACCCGTTACGTTTAGCGACGGGAAAACAACGATAACCGCATATCCTTCCGATAAATTTGAAATAGAATGCACGATAGGCTTTGAACATCCGTTTTTGTCAAACCAGAAAGCCTCTTTTAACGTGACTCCTGAAATTTTTGTAAACGAAATAGCTTCTTCAAGAACATTTTGCTTTGATTTTGAAATAGAAGCTCTTCAGGCAAACGGTCTTGCAAAAGGCGGCAGTCTTGAAAATGCGGTCGTTATAGGACCTGCAGGTATATACAACAAGGAGCCGTTAAGATACGAAAATGAATTTGTAAGACATAAAATATTGGATTTAATCGGAGATTTATATCTGTCCGGAAAACAAATAAAAGCGAAAATAGTCGCAGTAAAACCTGGTCATAAAAATAACGGGCTTTTTGTAAAAGAGTTTGTAAAAAAAGCGTTTTTAGTTAAAGAAGAAAATAAAGCGGAGGAAAAAGTGCAAGAATGTATAGCCGGCGAAAGAATAATAAACAGCGCGGAAATTCTGACGATTATTCCGCACAGATATCCTATTTTAATGGTTGACAGAGTTAAACTTACCGATGATACGAAAAGAGCGACCGGATATAAAGCCGTCAGCGGAAACGAAGGTTTTTTTCAGGGGCATTTTCCTGGACAGCCCATTATGCCGGGAGTTTTGATTGTTGAAGCTATGGCGCAAACGTCATGCGTTTTGTTTTTGTCAAAACCGAATATGAAAAATAAACTGGCTTATTTTATGGGGATAGATAACGTCAAATTCAGAAAAACCGTTATTCCGGGAGATATGCTGGAACTTAAAATAGAAGTGCTTAAAGACAGCGGCAGTAAAGGTAAAGTAAAGGGCGAAGCTTTCGTTGACGGGAAACTTGTTACGGAAGCGGAATTTATGTTTATTATAGTTAACAGAGGGGCATAATTATGATACATCAGACGGCAATTGTAGATAAATCGGCAGTTATAGGACAAAATGTTGAAATCGGGCCGTATGCGGTTATAGGAGAAGAAGTTACAATAGGCGACGGAACGATTGTCGGTCCGCACGCAATCATTGAATATGCCGATATAGGTAAAAACTGTAAAATATTCGGGCATGCCATAATAGGAACCGAGCCGCAGTATTTAAAATATGCCGGCGAAAAAACTAAGGCTATTATAGGCGACGGATCCGTAATGAGAGAATATGTGACCGTCAACAGAGCAACCAGCAATACAGGCAAAACGATCGTCGGTAAAAACTGCCTGCTTATGGCATATACTCATATAGGACATGACAGCGTCGTAGGCAACAACGTTATTATCGCAAACGCATGTTCCATAGCCGGACATGTTGAAATAGACGATAATGTTGTATTCGGCGGAATGGCTGCCGTGCATCAATTTACAAAAATAGGCAGAAACGCGATAATCGGAGGCGGTTCAAAGGTAAATATGGATATAATACCTTTTGCCGAAACACACGGCGACAGAGCAAGACTTGTAGGTCTCAATCTTATAGGACTTAAAAGACATAAAATGTCAACCGAAACGATTGACGCGATAAAACATGCGTATAAAACTCTTTTTATGTCAAAATTAACGCTGGAAGAGGCGCTTTCAAGACTTATTGAAGTTAAAGTTCCGGAAGTCCAGGAAATAGTGACTTTTATAAGAAGATCACAAAGAGGAATCGCAAGAACCAGATGAAAAATATTAATTATACCGGTTTAATTGCCGGAGGCGGCAGATTTCCGGTTATTGTTGCCAGTGAGATTCAAAAACACGGAAATAAGTTATTTGTGATAGGCCTGAAAGAAGGAGCCGATCCGGATATTGAAAAAATTTCGGAAGATTTTATTTGGCTTTCCGTAGGCCAATTGCAGAAATGCATAGATATTTTAAAAGAAAAAAATATTAAAACTTTGACAATGGTCGGATATGTCAAACATGCCAATATTTATTCCGCGTTGAAAATGGATATGAGAGCAATGAAACTAATGGGTTCTCTTATAAATAAAAAAGCGGATACAATTCTTGAGGCGGTTGTCAAAGAATTTAAAAAAGACGGAATAGATTTTTTGCCGTCTCATATTTATTTAAAACATTTGCTTGCGCCTAAAGGGTTGCTTACAGGCAAAAAATTAAATTCGGAGGAAAATAAAGACGTTGAGTTCGGATTTGATATAGCAAAAAGCATAGCGGGCCTTGATATAGGTCAGACGGTTGTTGTAAAAGGCAGATCCGTTCTTGCCGTTGAATCAATTGAAGGAACGGACGAATGTATAAAAAGAGCTTATTCTTTGGGGGGTGAAAACGCAATTGTAATAAAAGTTGCAAAACCGAACCAGGATTTCAGATTTGATGTTCCTGTTATAGGATTGAAAACAATAGATACGTTAAAAAATAATAAAATCAGGGCTATGGCGATTGAAGCCGGTTCAACTTTGATTTTAGATAAAGATGAAGTTATCAAAAAAGCCAAAGAGAATGATATCACTATAGTGGCTGTTTAAAACGGAGGGAAAATAATGGCAAAGTATTCAAAATATTTAGTAGTTTTTTTGGTTGTTTTTTTCACAGCAAGTTCTGTTAGAGCAAAGGGACCTTTTATTACTCCAGGAGCAAGAGCGACTGGTTTCGGAACAGCATTTGTTTCAATAGCCGATGATTTAACGGCTATTTACTGGAACCCGGCTGGTTTAGCTTATCAAAAAAATAAACAAGTAATGCTTTCTTCTTATTTTATTTCCGATAGTGCAATGTCAAACGATACAGGCGGAGGTCCTACAAAATATGAAACAACGGCAATAATTCCTTTTTTAGGATTTTCCACTCCGTTTAATGAAACAATGACAATTGCGTTTGGCATTTATGCTTCGGGCGGCGGCGGTGGCAAATTGGTAGGATTGCCGGCTGGAGTAAAAATTGAAGGTCAACAAAGTTTTATGATTTATAACGTATCCGTAGCAAAGAATATAAACGATAAATTATCAGTAGGTTTTGGTTTTGAAGGTATAGAAATGAGAGATAAATTAGTGGCCAATTTATATGGTATTGATTATGATAGAAGTGCGTTCGGATTTCAATGCAATTTGGGTATAATGTACAAACCTGTTAAAAAATTAAGTACAGGTTTTATATTAAGAAGCGGAACTCGCATAGGGTTGCCAAAAGAACTAAATGCGTCAAATCCGTCTTTTATTGATGGTTATACTTATCCTATGACAATGGAACTGGGAACTTCATATAAAGCTTTGAATCAGTTAACGGTTGCGGTTGCCGTAGCATATAATAAGTATTCATGGACAAGCGCCAATTACACTGATACTGTCCAATTTAGAATCGGTACCGAATATAAGGCTAATGATAAATTAGCGTTGCATTTAGGTTTCTTTACTGACCCTAATATTTATAATAAATCAGATACATATACCCTGACGAATATAGATATGTATAATATGCAATATGGTTGCATAGGGGCCGGATATGATGTCTCTAAAAATGTTAATTTGGATCTTACATATACGCATTCGTTTACTCAGGATGTTGTGTATAATGGCGTAACCTACGAATATCCGATTGATATGGCAAGATTTGACATTAATTACAAGTTTTAAAATGCATATAACGGTTATAATTAAGAAATTATTTTTATATTAAAACATAAAATACCGATTAAATTTATAATTTAAATGAGATTTAAAAGATAATTTACTTTTCGTGCGCTTTGATTTATTATGTATAAAACAGTTTTCAAAGTACATTTTTCCAAATACTGATTTGCGAATCAAATATTAAATAAAACGAAAACTGCGTGGTTATTTCGTGACAAACAATAAAAACGGAGGACGAATGATAAGGATTTTGAAGTTTTTAGGAGTCGCATTCTTTGTTTTGAGTTTTTCAAGTTATATTTATGCCAAAGGTATTTTTATTCAGCCAGGAGCAAGGGCTGCCGGATATGGACAGGCTTTTACTGCTGTCGCCGATGATTTGACAGCGATTTTTTGGAATCCCGCCGGACTTGCATATCAAAAAAAAACACAGGTTATGACATCTGTTTTTTATATAAACTACGATGCTACTTCAGACGGCACTATGTTTAATAAATTCCAAACAAACGCTTTGCTGCCTTTTGCGGCATTTTCAACAGCCGTTGATAAGGATAAAAAAACTATAGTCGCAGCCGGTATTTACGTTTCAGGCGGAGGCGGAGGAAAGCTTGAACAAACGCTTCCTACTCCGCCTTATCCGTCAGGAACGATAGCGAAAATAGAGGGGCAATACAGTTTTTTGGTTTGCAATTTTTCCGTTGCAAGAGAAATATACGAAAATTTATCAGTTGCTGTAGGCGTTGATCTTGTAAATATGAATGAAAGAAGAACAATTACTAATTTGGGCTCTCTTGATACGGATTACACAAGAAGCGGATACGGTTTTCAGGGAAACTTGGGTTTAATTGACCTTTCCCCCAAATATGTGCCAATCAAAAGTTAGTAAAATTAATCTTTTGGGCTGTTAAGTTTTTAACAAATTCGTTGGGCGTTAAACCATTTAAAGAACTATGCGGTCTTTCTTGATTATAT